>Ga0209611_10001940_pt1 | contig 36075 bp, 19 predicted proteins | sample S1TSphgellanicum_3_FD_187693 | JGI IMG/M metagenome (GOLD analysis project Ga0209611, IMG submission 187693) | Host-associated microbial communities from peat moss isolated from Minnesota, USA - S1T2_Fc - Sphagnum magellanicum MG (SPAdes) (version 2) | ecosystem: Host-associated > Plants > Peat...
CCATTGTTGATTATTACCAACTTCATCATTTGATGTGGAATCTTCCTTGTTTGATTCATTATTGTTTGTTGTTATATAGATGTTTAAAGGCAAAGTCTTGTCATCCATTGCCATGGGGTTAAAAGGCCACATCCTTATAACACTAAATCTTTTTTTGAAGTTTTGTTTAGTCAATATTTGATCTTATGTCTTGTTCACCCATCCAACAAAATTAACCTTGTCCACTTCATTATATTTGTTTTGGACCAAGACCCCATTCCTTTTTTTAAAAGTGTTGTTTTGGATGGCTTAACACAAAATACATATAAGGGTTAGAGTGCATGAGATGTGTGAGAAGACAAGATGATCATGTCTAAACCAAATTGTTGTGCATGTTCTATTATTTCTAAGGTAAGGTGTAAACCATGTCATCCAAAGTTAAAAGGCGATGATTGGTTAGAATAATTCCACTTGGAACATATCAAGTACATGAATTTTTTGAACATGAAAGATGTCATTCAAGCCTTCTTATAGTTTTGAACTTTTGAAATTATAAAACCTTGACAAAACCCCTCCAAGTGCATTTATCACATAATTTATTCCTAAGACTTGGGAATGATGTTGTAAACTTGATTGAAACTTTTTCTAACAAGATCCCCCTGGTCCTAACTATTTGCCTACTTGAATTCCTATTTCATCTGAATCCTAAATATGGTTTACATTGTAATTTTGATCAATGTATAATGCTTGTAAGTTTTGATTAAAAATAATAATTTAGGAATTATTCGTCAAATCTTGTGTTCTAATGACTTTGAGTCCTTCCTCTTGTCAATTGCTCAATTCTAAGGGTCTTTGTTTGAACCAAAACCACAATCTATTCCATAAAATGTTGTTTTTGAATAGTGTATTTGCCTTGTTTGTGGGAACTTTGCAACCTTCATTTTTAGATATCATAAGGTGATTGATAGTTCACATCTTTGTGTAGCTAAGTTCCACTCAATTGCTATTACATTCTCCTCTTTGGTCAGCACATTTGTTGATTCAAGTTTCATACATTTTCTCTTGCCATTTGAATGGTCTAGTAGGAAAGACAAGATATGTTCCATGACTTGTTTGCCTCCTTTAATGAACATGTCCATCTCTCCAATGCTTCCATAGCTTCCTTCAATGCTTCATTAATGGTTTGCCTCTCTTGCTTATTATATGAACCTTAATAATCCTTATCATCGTGTTTTTTATATGTGATGAAAGCTAAAAGGCACAAAACCTCTTTGAACTCCAAAGACAATGCAACAATGTACAAATATTTCAAGCTCCAAATCACAAATTGTTTGAAAATACCCATAACTAAACACTAACCCCTTTTTATTTCAAGACCCCATATATCTTCCTCATCTCTTGTCTTTTTTTTTATAAACAATCTTCATAGCTATGGGTGTGTCAAGTGGAGGTCTATGAAAAACTCTCTTTGAACTCCAAAGGTAATGAAGAAACACCCAAAGATTTTAAACCTTCTAATGCACTTAGAGTGTTCAATCACTGACCTATCTACACTAATAGTGACCCCAATTTTCAAGTCCAATGGCTCAATTCTAAATTTTTTAATGTTGTTATTCTTTTAGTCTAACATGTGTTATCAATCTCACACTTAACTTGACTCCAAAAATTGATGGTACAGACCACAGACCATTTTACTACAAACCAATCACTAAGGCTGCTCTTACAGGAAAAACTGATGCAATCCTGAACATCTAGCATATATTATGAATCAAGGAATGCTCTGCCCAAATCAACTCAATCATTCCAGACAGCCTTGATTTTCAAAGGCCAGAAAAACCCTCTGCTGGAGTCTGGGTAGATAGATAGAGAGATGGCAATTCCTTATTTGTCCAGGCTACAGGGACCTGCAAGACTTGCAATCCACCATTCCATGCACTGTATGTATGTTATGGGGGGTCACATGTCACATGCATGGTGGCACTCCTTTGTTGCTTCACACACAATTAGGGTTCCATAATTATGTGGGTGGGTTTTCTCCTGTCATTTGATGGGAATTTTTCTATTGCACTCCAGAAGTGAAGTACCAAATTATGACAGATTTGAAGATTCACTGTAATAATGTCCTTATGGAAAGCAGGAAAAAAGAGCCTGGTTTTGAGCACCCGCCAATTGTTTTAATTGATAAATAAATAAAAATTTGCGATGTAACTGAAGTGAAGATCATCCATAAGATGTTTTAGCCAGTTTTGGCTATTCAACAGGAAAGAAAAAATAATCCTTATTTTTTTTGGCTACCTACCAATAATTTTTGACTTTTTCAACAATTTTTTTTCAATTTTCACCCAATTTTTTGGAATTTGGGCATTTTATTTTTTTTGCTCATCTAATTTTGACTAATTTTCCTCATTTTTATTGCAAAAATATGAATATTTAATATCACATGTTTTCCAAATTTTCAATATCACTGCTACCTACTAGAACTTAAAATAGAAAGTGGAGATTTTATTTATTTATAATTAAATGGCCAAAAAACCCACCAAAAACCCATTAAGCATTTTTTTTTTTCCATTTTGAACTTATTTTGCAATTTGACCCCCCAAAAAAAAAATGCCAGAAAGAAGAAGGAAAAAAACACTTGCCACCCATCCCAGCAAAGCATTACCCAAAAAAGGCTCAAAGCTCAAAACTGGTGACAAAGTTTCCATTGAGTTAGTTGTTGGCCTCACACAACACCTTGTCTGAATGTGAAAACAGACTACCTAGTGCCCATGAATTCATTCATACCCATTGAGTTCTTGTTATTGTTATGGTCCTTGGTGGCTACCACCAAAGGCCATAATTATTATCCATGTAATGTGTGCCTTTGTTAAGTTTAGCATTGGGAAAGTGTAAGTAAAGTACCTAAGGCCCCAAGAGTGGAGGAGGCATTCCCAAAATGAGAGCCACATGTGAGGTGAGAACTGAGCTTCTTTGGCCTGACTGAAACCCTAAACCCACTCCAAGGGCCTCCAAGTGGGGCTCTCATTTTGGGAACCCTAAACCCTAAACCCACTCCAAGGGTCTCCAAGTGGGGCTCTCATTTTGGGAACCCTAAACCCTAAACCCACTCCAAGGGCCTCCAAGTGGGGCTCTCATTTTGGGAACCCTAAACCCTAAACCCTAAACCGAGGGCATTATCTTATCCCAAAGGAACAAACAAGGCCTGTCATTTCTAACAATTATTTACACTAACAAGTTTTGAGCCTGAGTTTTGAGTTTTGGGAATGTCCCCACTCCAAGGGCCTTACCTCGAGTAACAACCAAGGCCACCATTTGTAACAATGACTTGCACCAAAAAGGCTTGACCAAGAAATTGAAGCAATTGTGGTAAAAGATTTATCCCAAATACCCTTAGGCAATAAACTAAATGATTTTTGGGTGGGAAATTTGAGCTATTTTTCCAAATAAACATTTAAAAAAACTTGGGAGATTGTGTTGTTCCATTGTACATTTTTAAAAATCAGTGAGAAATTGTCACTTTTGCAAAAATCCAAAATTAAAATATCATTGCCCAGAATTGAACATCTATCTGTGAAGGTAGTTTATATGTTTTGCTTGTCACATTGAAATCTCCCAAACCATGGTGCCTCTTGGCAAGTTTTTTGTACTATTGGAAAGCTCTCAATGAGTAGAGGTGCAGCATCAAGTTGGTTTCACAATGTTTTGACCTACAATGGAAAAGTTATTGCACATTTTTTAAAATCACTAAAATTCATTTGAATCAAAACTAAAAATTATTTGGGAATTTGGGCACATTATTGGTATTCTTGGAAAGCATGACTAGTGAAGGTGATTTGGAATATTTTGGATTAGGTGTCAATTATATTGAATTTTGAGTTTTTTGGTCATTGGAATTAGATTAAATTACCAAAAAAATGGTTTTGGAAGGAAAAATTAGATGGGTAACAAGTTCACACTTGAGCCAAATGGCACATACTGCATTAGTTTATCTATGAAGGTTTTTTGTCAGTTTTGTTTGTCATGTTGAGATCTCCTAAACTATACCACCCTTTACCATGCTCTTGGTATTATTGGAAAGTTCTCATGAGTAAAGGTTTGTTGACGTGATTTGGTAATGTTTTGAACCTACGATGCAAAAGTTATTGAATATTGAATTATCTTGTTGAAGAAAATTCAACAAAATCAAAATTAAATATTTTTTTAAATTTGGGGCAAACTCTTGATACTATTGGAAAGCTTTTGATGAATGGAATTTCTTGAGGTGATTTCATAATCTTTACACCCAATGTTGGGGAGATATCGAATTCTGAGTATTTTTTGTCATTGGAAATTCAATTTAAATTTCAAATTTTCTTTTCACAATTAAGCTTTATTCTCTAAGTCCTAATCATACTTGGAATAATTACAACTTTTATTCGCACTTGGGCTAATGGCATGGGCCACACTAATTTGGTATGGACTAATCTTTGATTAATGTGTAGTGAAAAACAAACAACTATAAATAACTAATATACATATTGGCATGAAATCCCGAACAAACAACTATAAATAACTAATATACATATTGGCATGAAATCCCGTACCCATCTAGGCTAATAGCATTTGGTGCCAATACCCAACATGTATCCTTCTTTTTTTCATATCTTGTTTACAAATATTTGGGTTAAGGAAAACAAGCCAATCACCAACACTTAAGGGCTCAAAAAGGTGGGGTGCTTCGGTTTTTCATTTTTTCGACATGGTGTTTCAAGAGAAGTTGTGGCCCGTCTCTAGGTGCACTCACAAATATTTAGGTCAGGGGATTTGGATGACAGAAAAAAAATGGCATGCATCCCCAAAGGAAGGGGGGGTCCACTTGCTAGAAAATAATCCTAAAGAAACATTTTGTTGTTTTATGAATGAATACATTGCACCCTATGAATGTATTGTATGCATTTGACAAATGCCACATATTTGACCCTTGTTTGAACTATATGAGAATGAATCCAAACAATGTTTTAATGTAAAAGAGCTCATCATGCATCATTAGCCAAAAATATTGTAAAAAAAAAGTGAAAATATATCTAGACTATGAGTAATCTACTATTTGTTTAACCTTAAAGTTGTAAGCATTGCCCCCATGTTAGGGTTTTGGGTTTGGATCTTGCACCCTTCAATTGCAATGAAAATTTCCCAACTCCCTCTTTCACCTTGTTTTCCAACTTTGTCACACAAATTGCTACTCATTGGTTGCAATTATAAGTGGTCTTTTTTAATTGTTGCCTTCCATAAGTTCTCATCCCCACTTATTTTTCTTGTGGTTTTTTGGCAACATCTTCTTCCTCTTGTACTACTAGATGAGAATTTTAAACTTCGTAATTGATTTTTGTCATGTAAGTGATTACATGCATGGAAGGTTGAAGCTCAAATTGGTTGGTTGCATGGAAATGAAATCATTGTCATTCTTTTCAAGTGATCTCAAACTTGGCCCTTTTGATGATCATTATTATCTTCTACTTATGTTCTACAAAATTCAACCCTTTTGATTTTTGTTGTCTTTTTCAAATGTTGTGATTTCAACCTTCTTGATTTTAATTGTCTTCTTTTAATGTGTGCACCCAACCCTTTCAATCTTTGTTGCTTTCTTTTGATGTCTGTATTTGGCCCTCTTGATCTTCATCATCCTTTAATTTGTGTACTCGACCTTCTTACTCTTAATTGTCTTCTTTTGATGTTGTGAACATGTCCTTCCTTGGTCATCTTCTTATCCAAAAAACTTAGCTCCCATTCATTTGATCATGTTCGTTTTCTATATAGTTTGACACCCCCCCCCCCCCCCCCTTTCTTGAATGTTGATTCATTTAAGAAGGTGGATTGTAGTCTTGTTGCAATATGTCCCTTCACCTTCGTTCAAGCTCTTGGCCTTACATATTTTTTAGCTTATGTTACAACCCTGATATTGATGCCCTTATAGAATAAAGATGGGCTTTCAAACTTTCTACAAAGTTATTGTGAAATCTATCCCCAACTTCCTTTATTGCAATTATAAACCAAGTTATTATGAAATATGCTTTATATCAATTGTTCACCAAAATTTGAGCTATTCATTTGGTTATTATAAGGGAATTGGCAACTTGTCAAGCCCTCTTGTCATCCCCCCTTTTTCATTTTTGTTGTTTGATTTCTTCTATTATTTCCTTGCTTAACATTTTCCTTCAAAAAAATTTAAATTATTATGTGAATGTTAGGGTGTTAGTAAGGTAAAGTAAATAATCATTACTCCTTGTCACAAAAAATAAACAAGTTTTAATGTGTTGAAAGTAAATTTTTAAAGAATTTAATGGTCATCGTAAGGATAATATTTAATATTATCACAATGATGTTGATTAATTGCATATTTAATATGCATTCAAATATTATTATTTTTATAGATTTTTCCTATTGTTTAGGTTGTCCAAACTTGTACAAGTAGGTGAAAGTAGATAAATTATTGAATATTCTCCATTTTTAACATGATGTACTTTTTAAATGTATTTGTAAGGTCTCTAAGTCTAAGTCTTTTAGTACAATGCATCAAACTTCTAATGGAAAAATATGTTTCAACTTAATTTGACTAGTCATTCTCAAACAAACTTGTTATTTACTTTTATTGTGCCAAAATTTTTAAATTTTTTGTAATCACCTCACTATAAACTCAAAAAAAAGCACCATGTTTTTACTATTTTATATTAAATTATTTTCAATCTATTTTCCTCTACTTGTGGAAAAAATTGGAACATTTTTTATTTTCTTTTTATCTATTTTTTATGTATACTTTACCATGCTTTCATTTGTTACTACATGTGATTGGTTATAGTCCATTAATAGTTCTTTGCCCCTTGTCTCCCATATAAGTAAACATAGTACGGATAACAAATTTGCAAAAGATAATGGTGTTTTTAAATTTTCAAGTTCTTGCACTTCAATTTTAAATCCATCTAGGTCAATAATTAAGTCATAGAAAACTTATGTTTGCCTAGTTTCATGCATGGTAGTAGAAATCCTACACATATTAACTTACATTTGGTTGTTCATGTTCATCACCATTTTTTAATTTTGAACTTTTATATTGTTGCTACTATGTTCAATAATTGTGTGGCAATTCTATATTGTTCTTGTTCACTAGTTGCTCCATTATAATCATCATTGTATTGTTTGATGTAATCATCTTTGATGTACCCATCATCATTAGTTTGCACCATTTGATGTAATCATCTTTGATTTGCTCACCTTGAATATTTAAAATCTTGGCCAATGACCCTTTATTATGTTTATGGAACAATTTATTGTTGGCCATTATCTAGATTTAAGAATGGTGTTGTAAACCTATTGTGATTTTTTTTTCACAAGAACCTTGGCCTTTAACAAATGCCCCATTTAAATCCCTAGTTTGTTTGAATTCCATATGTGATCTAGACTATAGTTGTGTAAAGTGTGTAGGGCATGTCAGTTCTGATAAAATGAGTTGCATGATTAAGTTGTGAAACCTTGCGCTTTGCAAATGTCTAATCCTTTTGCAAGTTGTTACTTAGTTTTGTATGTTGACACTTGAATTAATACCACCGTGAATTCCCAATAATTCCATCCTTGAAGGGGTTGGGTATGGTTTTAATCAATTTTGCCACTTTCATTTTGAGGTATTGCAAAGTAATTGAGATTCCACGTTCTTACATACCCAAAATCCAAGCTGCGAGTGTTTTGTCCTCCTTGTTAATTAACACACCTTGTGGCCTAGATTCCTTGATTTTGTTTTACCATTCAATTTATCTAAAAGAAAGGTCAATGGTATTATCACAAACTTTCAATGGAATTTGTGTGAAAATCGTAAAACAATATGTTTGTGCAAAATTCATGGGCTTCAAAGTGTAATAATAACATGAAACACACACACACACATACACACACACGATTTGTTTTTTTTACTTGTGATGTCTTGATGTAAAACATGTACAATTTACATTTAAACTAAATTTATGCAATTATTGTGATCTATTTTTACATAAAATTATGCAAATTTTGTGTATTAAAAATGAACATTCGCCTATGTCACACAAAAACAATGTCTCATCCATTTGAATATTTAATATTTTGAATAGTACACATATCTTTCATATTAACCATAACATGGAATTCATATGATTATTGTATGAACCTATGAAAATTGGATATCACACAAAATCTATATGAACCTATGAAGCCTGGTAAGTTTGTGATGATGTGCCAATTTTTATTTTTATTTTTCAAAGACTTTTACCTCTTTCTAATACATTCATTGCTTTTCCCAAGGCCTTAGATGTCCATCTTTTTCATCGGGTTAATGTAGCAACAACATGGTTTTTATTGATTTGTTTGTTTATATTGTAAATATAGGTGAGTTATTTTCCTTATCTTCTATCGGTTGTTCCTACAATCCATTTTTTCATCTATGAGGTACAATTGACACTATGGTAGTCCTTTGTTTAATGACCCTAGCCAGGGGGATTTAATTGGGACCTATAAGAAACATAAGCTTCAACCTTCAACCCAAGATTTCAAAAAATGTGCTAGGTTTAGAGAATGCAAAAGTGTGTGACTCTCCATAGGTTGGTTAAAAGAAATCATTGCATAGATTATTGCAAAGTTAGCCCACTCTAAATTAACATTTGTAATTGATGTGCATGCCATTGGTGTGACGTTAATTTTATGGCCTATAACTTGTTGAAATCTATGAGAGTTAAAGCTATTTGAACTCCTTGTCTTTAGACTATTAAATCTAATGATGATAGAGATATATGTTGAAATTTTCTTAGTGTAGCCTATTTAGATAATTGGTTTTTTTTTTTCTACAGCTAATGTTTATATGAATTGATCATGTAAACTTGATTATACTTGGCAATCTTGTAAACTAGCTTCAACTTTGACATGTCCTTCCCCTTGTTCTAATTGTAGACTTATTCATTTCTCATTTCTATTTCCTCTAATGATTTTAAACTAATAAACATACGTTCTAAGAAATCTTGAAGATCATCTTCACAAAGTTGGATAATGGGGTGAAAGCATATTAAGCCTGCCAAAAATTGTAATCACAAATATAACATTTCTATAAATAAATTTTTGGTAACATATGGACATCACATCTTACATTAATTTTGCTTGAAGCAAATCAATTCATTTAAAAATTCAAAAAACATTGAAAAAATGAACATATGAAATATATTTGTGAAAAATTAATACTCGTCACAAAGTTTGAAAAATTACATGTATACTTCAAAACTAGGGTTGTGAATGAAAATTTTCAACTAAGTTTTTTTTAATGGTGAATGATATTGATATACATCAATTAAATCTAAGACCATTTATAAGTTAAAAAATTTTGGATGAAATTTCATTAAAAAATGTGTTTTTGGGCATTTTTAATAATCATTACCATATAAGAAAGAAGAGATTTTATAATTATGCATTGCATTATTTTTAAATTTTTCTTATTTTTGGTAATGTTTTATGAACCATAAACAAGAGGCCCTATGATTGTCAAAAAAATGTAAATTATATATTCTATACATATTGATTTTTGCCAATCCTTTTCATCTAACTATTGAATGAAAATTATTTTTAATTCAAAAAAGTGAATTTGAATTCCAAAATGTAGTCATGTAAAATTTTAAGTTTTTTTCTTGTGTGTAAAATAGTCAAAAAATGTCGTCAAGATTTTAATTTACTATATATTACAATACTTGTTACACATATTTTTTGGGCCAAAAGTGGTTTACCTTTAATGTGTTTCACCCAATGATGACATTGTTGGAGTGATGATTGAAAAATGAAGAGTCTGAAAATTTATTCAAATGTGTGCTTTTATTATGATTAACATGTGTTTACAATTTTTGGTTTGGCAAGAATCCAATGTGCTTAGGCAAATTTGCATGCTATTTATGGCCATTTATATAAGTGTTTTGTCTTGGGATGCAAAGATGTTGTGCTTTAAGTGTTGAGGCCATAATTGTGTATTCAAAACATTGTTTGTACCCAAAACCTTAAATTTTTGTAATCTTGCAATTAAACCACACTAATAGGAAACATTTCTTTGTGGTCTACAAATTACCCATTTATTGGGCCATTTTACACCCTAGACCCATTACTTGTGTTGTATTTTAGATTTTTTTTTGTAGAAATGCATTCTTAAACCCCTATTACCAATCTTTTTTTTTGTTAAATGGTATGTAATTTTTCCTTTATTATGTTTCTTCATTACATTTATGAGCAAACAACTACCTTGTAAAAGTGCCTTGAAAATTACTCTAGCCATCATTAAACACATCCTTAATCGAAGTGGGGTGCAAATAACACAACAATTTTGCAAAATTTATCCTATGGCCAAACACAAAACAATTTCCTTGGATTGAGTTCTTAAAAAGAATTGAACAAAAAATTTCACCACCATTTGTTTTTGGTTATAAGGTGAAAAATTCACATTGGCCAATGTAGTCAAGGGGCATTGAGCAACCTATAGCAATGTTTAATAAGCCTCAATTTTTGCAAAAGGCTTCTATGGCATTGCCAATTTGGTAGATGTACCAATAGTGAGTGTAGGTGCTGGTTCAACCAAGTTAGCATGCGGGGTGCCTTGACTAGTTTGTGCTAGGTAAGGCCCGCGGGGACAGGGACTTTACGAGCAGAATAAGGCACCCACCTGAGGCAACAGTTGAAGGCAGCACTGAATTGTAGTAACACCAACACCCAGGTCTAAGGGCCGCACTACCATACCTAAGGACATGTCAGAGATTTGCAGAGACCTTTCATTGTGCCCAAAAAACACAATGGGTCCTTACCAAATGTGTAAGGTGCCCTCCCCGGAATATTTAAGATGACCCAGTTGTAAGGAGGATTCTTATGGATTTAAGGCACCCTCCGAATACTCAGAGAAATCTGTAACCAGAAGTGTCCCATCTCTCCCCCAGTTCATAGAAACAAGGTTGTTTTCTCTTGCATGCCATCATCCAATTGTAGCTAATATGTTTTGTTGATTTGGTTTCCGACAATTTTATGTCCTATTAACAATCTTTGTCACTGATCACAACAGCAGCCTTTGCTTTGCTTTGCAATTCTCCCTTGCTTGTCGATGTTTTTGGGTTGTTGTCAGTGAGGTCAGAGACCACAAAACATTAGCTTGTAGGGACTCACAAGGGACCCAGTTTTTTCAAAAGAAGGAAAAGAAACTAACTGGTCAAGCAAGTGTTTGGCTTTATTATTAGAGTGGGAGAGATTAAACTGGTTTTCTGAATGTCTGGGGGCAACGCAACATGATGATGCAGCTGGATTGGGTGTCCTAGTCGTCTTCTGACGAAGAGAGATTCGTCAGAATATCAGCAACGTGGATTTGAAAAAAAACCGCACAACGCTGCTGCTGCTGCTGCAAAAACAGAAAAAGAAAAGCGCAGGGCTCCAAAATCTCGCCTCCTAGCTAGCTAAATCCTAAACCCAGCAGACTAAGAAGGAAGGAAGCAAGGGCAAGCAAGAAAATTAGAAAGTGAGTAAAGTTTGGTAGCTTGGCTGCTGGTTACGCCGGAACTGCTGCTGTAGCCAAGGAGAAGAATTCCTCTTGCAGTTCAACTAAGACCCTAAAAAAGAATCAAGGTAGGTGAGCGATCCACGCGGTTTCTGATCGTGCGTGAATGCCAATAAGGGTTCACGGTTTAGGTGTAGTTGTATGTTGGAAAGCTCCAACCGTTGCGTTACCCGAGGGAAGGAAGGAAGGAAGAAAAAGAAGAAGAAGCGCAGGCGGCCGCAATTGCAGCAGGCCTGCAAAAACCGGGACCACGAGCTCCGCCCGCTAGCAACGGAACAGCTAAGCATATCCGTGTGATAACGTGGTGAGAAGGTCTGGATTCCGGAAGCCCGGTAAGGAAAGTACCTACTCGGGATTGACGCCGCGCTCGCTGCCAATGGCCGTGCTGCTGGTGCTCCTGGCGTCCATTCTACTTAAGAAACTACGACAGCTCTTTATTCTCGTGACCCACCAGCCAGGATTGTTCTACCCTTTTGGGTCTTTGTTTTGACTAGCGCAAATACCTGAACAAATTCCTTTTGGAGTGAGTTATCGATGCACGGATTCGATTTGTCGTGTTATGACAAAGTCCTTGCACACTTGCGGCTGCCATCGCCAAGTCCTTGCCGTTGTTGCCAAGTCCGGATTTTTTGCTTGCGCTTTCTGCCATTGCTTCGTTGCAAGTCCTCGACCTCAGAAACAAGAACTCCGCAAACTACTCCAAACTGGGGCCCAGTAAGACTCCCAAAACTGGGACGGGGAATCTCAAACTGACGAGGAGTGGCCACTACTCCTCAGTTCTTGATCCTTTAAACCCTGTTTCATCCCCAATTTAGGGAGTGTATTCCTCAAAAGTGAGCGAAATTGTGTATAGGTTCAGAATATTTGCATGCTTTCATTCTGACAAGGCTTGATTTTAATGAAGACTAAGAGGCAGCACAAGGAAGGCAGATCCAAAACTGGGGGGAGGAAAAATTTATTCAGTGAGAAAACTAGTTTGGTCCCCTTTTTTAAAAATTAATCCTGTGTACTGTCGTCTTCATCCCAACTTCCCATTTCGTCCCTATTTTTGGCGAAACTGGGACCCAAGTACAAAAATGAGAAGTTCGGATGAAAACAGTAGTACATGGGAAAACCGAAACATTGGAGACCAAACTCATCACCTAAATCCATCTTTAGAAGAGTTAGTTTCCTGGTATTGGATCTGGCAGCCCTTCCTGCGCCTTGACTGCAGCAGCTCATATTCTTAGTTAAAATCAAGCTTCTTGGTCATAATGAGACCTGCAAATCTTCTGAACTGATACCCAGTTTTATGAAACAATAACCCAATTTTGCTTGTTTTCAGGATACACTGAAACAAACTGGGGATGGAACAGGGGTTCGAGGGTCAAACTAAGGGCCGAAGACAGGGTGACTTTGGGAATAACTCTTAAATCTAATATTTGCACCAAAATTTTGCCATGCTTTCTTCCTTTCTGGAAGCATGGGGAAGAAATGAATCATTTGGAGTGTTGTTTTTTCCTCGTCTTTTGGGGCTGCTTCCAATAAAGCAATTGTGTGGATGAGTGTTCCAGGATTACAGCATTTTTCAGGCAACCCCTTTTTTGAGCTTGTTGAATAAAGCAAGTGTGTTGAGTGTTCAAGCTGTACAACAAGGAATCAATCCTTTTCAGATTATATGGTCTAGGGTAAAGCACCCCCTGTAGTGGCATTTCCAAAATAAGTCCAAAATATTAAGGGGCCCGAGACAAGGGAGTAGCAAAGCTGAGTTGAGTGCGGCCCCAGCATTTTGGGCATGTCGTGTCCCCCACCCTTGGGCTAAGTTACCCATAGTAAACCATCCCCCTCGTCTTTTCAATTATGGATATTCATGGATATAAGGTGCCCTTCAATGACACTAGGAAATTCCTTCAAGTGATACGTATGAATGAATGAACGAATGAAGCAAGTGGCACGTTTAAATGGGTGTTGATCACATTCCAAGGACACGAAACTCAATAGTCGACTACGACGAATCTTTTTATAAAAGAAGTGACAAAAGCTTTTATGTGCAACAAGGCCTTCAGTTTTATGTAACACCCCTCCCCCTAGTGCATTACCTACCACTTAAATATTTGCAACCTACCTACCTACCTACCTACCACCAGCCGCCTGAAACTTAGTGGATCTACATACTTGTAACTTTTAACACAAAAGAATTGACACCCCTTCTTCCCCTTTTCTCTAGTACAACATGCTTCTTTGGAGCTTGAAAAATAAGGGGGACCATTATTAGTGATTATTTCTTTTAGTTTGAAATGATCATTTGTTGTAATTGAGTTGAACAATAAATTGGAGAACATTCTAAGGTATATATACTATACTAGGGTTTTTCACATAATATGAGTATTTATTCATGTTCAATACTTGCTTCAATAATTTGTCTTCTCACTACTCATATTCATACCATAGCAATATATAACATTGACAATTTGTCTAATACCTTGATCATTCTAGTATTATTGGTTTTTGTTGAAGATTTCCTCTATGTCATTACCATATTTGTATATGACAAATTGTATACTTGCCCATCATGGGTTCTAAATTCTCACTATTCAAATTGTGCCAATGGATCCCATTTTTTTCAAATATTAATTGTAACGATGATGATTAAATTGTCCTTTTGGATGATAGTTCCAAATTGGAATATGTTTAGTCAATTTCCAAGTAAGGAAGAATAAAAAAGGTAATCTTTTTGGATTTTTGTGTTTTCAAAAAAATAAATTCAACACCATAACCATGAACATATTTTCAATGCCTTTTACATCAATTTGCATCCCCTTTTTTTGCGATTGAATTTGAATTCAATGGATTTTGAATTTCATTCAATTCAAGTTGCATGCAATCTATGTAAATAAGAAGATATATGTTCGTTTGTCTATTTATGATGTTCATACTTACCTCTTTCAAGCCTAACTACCTCATCCCTTTCTCCTACCCACTTATATGGATATGAAAAAACAAATTAGCATGTGCATTTTCATGTCCATGTTAGTATTTTCAAAACTATATGTTTAAGTCGTTACCCCTCCACATGAAAATTCTAACGTAAGTAACGATGAACTATTGGGAACCTTGTAGAAACATACAAGTGAAAGAAAAAAACGAGATGAGAGATTTTGCTTAGTTTGGAGCCTTGTCCTTTATGGGCATTGTGTTTGCGTCCTTCAATATATTCATAAAATTAATTAATTTTTTCCATCAATTGATCGTTAGCAATAATGCGCAATAGCATAGAGCCCAAGTTATTTTCACAAAAATTGTTAATAATCGATGGAAAATATGATAATAGTTAACAAATAGATTGGATACTCAAAATAGTAAAATTGCATCTCAGAAATTTCACATTACAATACTATATGGTGCATGTCCATTTCAAAATTTCGACTACGTTGCTTTGCAATAAAGCTTAAGGCTTAACTTGGGATATGAACATGACATGAGATGTGCAACTTGAAAAGTTTGAATACCTATAAACCATTCAATAATGGTGGAGTATCTAAACAAGAGAGTTAATTATTTAATGAATAGGATGATCAAGACTTGTGAGTATAATCAAATCAACTAGTAAGTGCCACATTGGGACATGTCATGTTATGTAGACAAATAGCTTGGATATGTGAGTAAGTTAGAATAAAATTTAAATCTAGCAAATAGGTACCACATTGCAATATTATTGGTACATGCCACATGATAGTGTGATATGATGCTACATGATGCTTTAATAATTAAACTTGCATTTTGGCCTTTCATGCCTACCTCCAATGACAAAATCATGCCATGTATTCCATGTATTACAATACCATCAACATATGCAAAGCACGCCTCTCCTCAAACATCTTGTGGTATGAGTATTATCATGAAACTATCGAAACCTTGGGAGGCCATTCTATCAAATTAAAAGTTACATGCAAACAAAGATAGTCCATTTTATCCTTGGAATTAATAACTTATTCTTGTAAAGTTAATGAAAGTCACCAAGCATATAAGGCAACATGTTTTCCACAATCATTTGGCAATTGGGTGATTGTAGTATATCTTGGCCATTTAAAAAATATGGAATAAATGGTTACTTATTTTACATCTAACAATATTTTTGTAAGAGGCCAAAAAAATCCTATAATCACACAAGTGTTGAATGTTTCTTTAAAAATGTAACAATATATGTCTTTCACATATTCCAAAAACTTTGACCCATGGTTATTTGGGCATAGGGTTGAAGGTTTGTTCTTTCATACTCTAGTATTAATGTTTGGTTATAAGTATTATTGGATCTAGTTTTGTGAGGGGTTCTTGTAATTGCAACACATTCATATCCAACTTTTCATCCAATTCATCCTCAAAAAATTCCAAGCCCAAGTCAAATCTCAAGGTAGATTAATGAATGATTGGTGAAAAATTAAATTTCAATAATAATAATAATAATAATAATAATAATAATTATTATTATTATTATTATTATTATTATTATTATTATTATTATTTATAAGATTTTATCTATATTCATTATATAGCAGATTTTATGCACTACAATTAAAAAATCTCAAATGCATTTAACCAAAATATTTGTGAACACCTAAAATGTTTGTAAGCCATAAGCAAAACTTGGGCTTCGCATTGCTAAACACTACCAGTGACATTCAAACTTTTTTTTTATTATCATGTTCCCATTTGGTTTTCAATATTTTGTTATTATTTATATAAATTTCAAATTTAATTTAAATATTATTAAATATTATATACATGGTGGGCAAGGTAAAATAGGGAGGTAATTATAACAAAAATAAAATGAAGTACTTATTAATAAAAGGATGAGATACTTAAGCTTGAGAATGAAATAAGATTTTTTTTCATATTTCTATTAGAGGGTAAGGGAAAGGAGTAAGGTAATTATTAAAAAATGAGGTAATTAAGTTGAAAAATGATGAAGTAGTTATGAGTTGTCTTTAGAATTGTCCTTGGAATTGTCCAGGGATGACCATATGACTACAATAGTCATGTAAAAGTGACATATGAATTTTTTTGTAAACCACCCCCATATAAATCAATTCTTACATCACTCGAATAAAAAAAGGCTGACTTGTTTGCCTTACCATATTGACTTTAGAAAAAGAGGAATTGTGAAGTTTGCTAATTAATATGATTGAATTTATTTTTAACTTTTAGGGTAGGTTTTTCCTTTTTAAAGATGGACATATTCTAATTTTTGTAATGGGATCAAGTATATAGTTGTGTGACTTTCTTTAAAAGTTTAGCCTTTTTTGAGTGACAATTCATCCTATGACCTTGATTATTACAATCATAGTATCCATTATAAATAATGTCTAGCCTACCTTTGTGGTGAATTACTTGCACAACCACACCACAAAAGTCACCATAAGTTCAAATTTCTTAAGGTTATTGGGAGCCCTTGCTTCTTTAATTTGAAATGGCATTCACTATTGAATATTTACGCCCAAGGAATGAAACCCCTATCAACTTTTTTTAAAAATTAGTGGGATGAGGTTGGTTCACCATAATGGTTGTTAGTACATTTGAAAACCAATAGAATTATGCTTTACAAAATTACATGTCCAAGCCATGATCAAACATCAAATGTGTTATATATCAATTATCATATGCATAGGGACCCATCAAATCCTCATATTGACACATTATGTCATTAAGTTTGTTTATTAGTATTGTGTTAAACTAGTTGAAAAAATGAATTATTTAATTCAACGAGTACATGTGATTTGTGGTAACAATTGTGAAGCTTGTCACCTTGGAAAGAATATTGTTTTCATTTTGGAAGTAGTTCCCACAACTATAACATGGTGATAGGGTTGCCCAACCTAGGTTCCTAATGTGTGACCCCTTGTGTAACTACTACCCACACAATCGATGGTGATTGGTTTACCCAACAATTCTTTTGGTGTTTAGCTAGCACAGTTTAGCTGTGCATTGAAAATGTGTGAAGTGCTAATGTGAAACAACTATTTGGGTGATTGGTTTGTTGTTAGTTATTTGAAAATGAAAAATCAAATTTCATTTTTTGAAAAACCAACGAATTGACACGAAAATGAATTCCTACCAAATTTAATGTCATTATGCCACCCTATAACTCCAACAAAAAAAAATCATTATTTTTGTGGTTAATTTTCCATGTATGTCAATTGGGATAACTCACAAAAACTAGCAATCATAATGAACATATAATTTGATCATTTATTATGAGTAACATTTACAAAACATGTTTACTTATAATGTGAAGTAATATTATTAAAATATTCAATAATAAAATATTTGAAAATATCATTTATAAAACATAGTAGGTGCTAGAAAAAGGATAATTATCCTTGAGCTCTCCCAAGGTGAAGGTGCATTTTGAGAATCAATATTTAGTAATCAAATTAGAAAGGAAAGCCACCAAAGGAAAGATAAATATTGAATCATTCCACCATTTGGTTCTAATTGATATGGGCTTGGTGAAATATTACAGAAGGGATCGTGGAATGTCATTTTGGATTCCCAAGGTACCTTATATGATATTTTTCCTATAAAAGTTTAATTATAAAACAATTATTGTTTTGTATTCTCAATGACAAGCCAAATGTTTCTTAACTCATTAAAGGATCTTCTTTTGATATTGTATAGACTTTCCACTCTCACCACTTCTCATTTTGTGTCCAAAATGGTTATGTTTTTGTCATAAGGTGTGTTCATGGAATATTGCAACCAATTTGGGTCTTAATAAGGAAGCATTTGGGATGCTCCTTTAATAGTTAGGGAAAATATTGAATGTACAAACATTCCTTTTCAATAAAATTATAATAGAAAACCCAAATTTGAAAGGAAATATGCAATGAATCTTGCAGTTTGATTCAAATGCTTGGACATAATTAATCCAAATTGCATGTCCATGAGTAAGGATGACAAATTGGCATACTTTATCACATTATACTTGCAATGTGAATAAAGTACCAATTTGATGCAAAGCTTAGTTATGTGTGCATGGGTGCACATTATGTATATGGATGCAATATGGGCTTAGTGAGAATAGGGTCATCATAACTCATCTACTTGGCATCAACTTTTAATCTTCACCAATTTATTAATGCATTATTCATCCATTGCAATGATTTTTATATGGTGGAGGCTTGCAAGATGTTTTGTGACATTTCTTCATTAACACAAGGTTGAAAGAGGTATTATCATCTTGTGCAATTATGGCAACTTATACTTTGCATTTCTATTGGTACATCATGTGAGCAAGGATTTAGTCAACAAAACTTCAACAAAAACATCAAGAGGTGTCCCCCTATGTTTGCAAACCTTGGATTGTGTAATGCTTATATCATAGTCACAAGATCATTGTTAGATTGGGATTTATCCTCCTCAAAGTAGAAAATTGTTTCCCTAAGGGGGAAAAAAAAAGTCTAAGCTTTCAAAGATGTGATTTCTACAAGTTTGTTGGACATGTGATATTTTATATTCCAATATATTTACATTTTGTGTAACTATGTTATGATTGCTAATTTTCATCAATTCAAGATTGATAAAAATTGTACCCACTTTGAAACATCGAGAAGACACATAATTGGTAGTTTAAAATTATTATTGACCCATGATTGTTTGATCCACATTAATGTAGAAATATGTAGCATCTACACTTAGTGCAATGTTGTATTTTTTGACAATTGATCATGCATTTGTGTCAATATGTATGAGAGAGAGAGAGAGAGAGAGAGAGAGAGAGAGAGAGAGAGAGAGAGTTGAATCCATTTTTTCTTAGTGTCACATTTACATATATGGAAACTAACATATTTATATACCAATGTTGTGCAAGTATTTGATTTTGCTAGTAATCCTTGGGCTCCGGCTTTTGAAATTTTAACATGAAAGAACCTCCAGTTGATTGAAAAAAACAATTCAGAATTAAAGAACCTTCAATTCCATTATTTCAAAAACCAAAAGACATGCAGTTTTCATGAAAGAACTGGCAAAGAACCATGGGTTTTTGGGCAGTCCTTTCATTGTTTTCATACATATTTAGAATGATGATCATAACTAATTGGATCAGAATTTGTTGTCTGATATTATGAGAACAGCAGTTATGAGATTGAAGAACTGCCCTGATAACCTGCCCATACCCACACTACCGATTTCTAGGAAGTGTAGGATGCATCATAAATCCCAATTCTTTAAATTTCAAATTTTGTATGCAAAATTTCTTTGGTGTAGTTCTTGGAAAGGGTTTTGCAAAGTCTTGGTCAAATCCTTTCACTTTGAAATTCTAGGTTCACAATAGCCTTTCACCACAAAAGGGCAACTGGTTTGCCTTTAAAACCTAAGGCTTGCTCCTGACGACTCCTAATACTGAGTCTCTGAAAATCAACCTCCTAAGTGATGAGACATATATGCACGGATTGGGAGTAACAAGAACATGTAAGGGCTTTCATGTGGCCTTTTTCTGCCTCTTTTCAGTCCCCTTATTACACAGAGTGTCTTCGCAGGTGTACCTGATCTACCTTGGACCACATGACCATTGTGTAAATCCGTATGAGAATTATGTAAATCCATGAAAACCATTGCATAATGGAGTATGCCAGGTACAGGCCATGGTGCCTGTATTGCTGACTATTTGGAAATTTGGGCTCACCCAAATTCTGCACAGGCATCTATCTCATCGACCACAATGACCTGTACCCAGCACGCTCCATAATACAAAATGTGTCAGGCAAAATCGCTATGAATTATGAACCTTTCAACCTCATGTAAGGATGATATATTTTATTGAATTGATTGAAGAAGTGCACGACCGGTGGAGAGAGAGAGATCATGCTACTTAAAATATTGATTACTCAAATGTCTGGCAGACTGGAAAAGAGTATATTCTTGTCACTAAAATTCATGGAGACCATAAAACTCCATCCAGAAAAACAAGAGATTAACGCCCAAAGGACTCTTACCAGTTGGTAAATGGCATGAACATATATGCGGTCTTGTCCCAACAGAGTTGAACTTTTTTCATTTTGTTTTCCGTGATACCCACCTACAACTGCAACCCAACTCCAACAGACCCATCCCATTCTCCCGCAGCAGCCCTGCATGGAGGACAAATGAAAATAGTGCATAAGGCCAATTGAAGTTGATTCTCAAAGTCAAAATCCCAATTGAGGTACCTTTTTGATAGGAGAGAGGACAACAAACTGGGAATTCTCAAAGGATGGTTGATGGTTTCCCCAATGAAACTGGCTTCAGCAGAATTCTGAACCCGATTACACAAACCCAAAAGTGCTAAGTCCAAATCTGAAATCAGATATGACATGAAGGACATCAATGGAAGTTTAGCATAGGTCCTTGATTCTACTTCCACTGCCAATACAATCATGTTGAGGTTACAATAATGTTGTTTATGTTGTATTATGAAGTAAGATATGACATGAAGGACATCAATGGAAGTTTAGCATGGTCCTTGATTTTACTACTTGCACTGCAAATACAATCATGTTGAGGTCACAACAATGTTGCCCATCTTGTATTATGGAGCATACTGGGTACAGGCCATTGTGCCCATTTTGCTGCCTGGTCAAAAAATTTGCCCTACCCTCACCCAAATCCCATTTGAAGGGGTAGCGAAACAAAATGGGCACAATGGCCTGTACCCAGCATGCCCCGGCAAATAATGGTTCTCATGATCCATATGATGGGCATGTGGATTTTCAACAATGGTTAGCTCAGGTAGACTCAAAAAGACCCATCCATTGTGCCTTGTAAGGAGACTACAAAACAGGTAGAAAAAGGCCATATGAAACCATTATCATACTACTTCAGCTTAAAGACATTTAACATTCATAGTGAGATTGTGGATTACCGCAAACCTAAATGGAACTATTTTGCTCTTCAATTATCAATTTCCTAGTGGGCATATACTTCAAATATTTCTTCAAGGACTTATAACATTGCATTTTGAATATGGCCCTTCAATACAACCCCTCAAAAATGCATGGTGTTAAAATGTGGATCAATCCCAAAGTTTCAACTAAAGCATTTTAACAAATCGTGAGTTCATGGATGAAGGATGTAGGTTTTGACACATTATTAGTTCACATGCTTGTTGCCAATTTTTGCTTCTACAAATAGAACTGTTAATAGGGAACCTAAAGGAACCCATGTTGCTTGTTAGCTTCTTTCATCCTCCAACCCTTCTTTTGGCAACAAGTGTGTGAACAAGAAATGTGCCATCCCCAAAACACCGAGTTTCACTTATCCCAACTATTGCATTTGTTTGTGATTTTCACAATGTTCTCAAATCTCATGCATTTAATCCTAAATTTCAGCATTTTATATCCATATTTAATAAAATTTCATTGCTTTGCAGATAACAATGTTTAAAGGTTGAAAGAAAAGTTGGGGGCAACCATTTTTTTTTCAATTTTAACTAGTTACTAATGTGACCACACAACTTAGGCCTCAAATAACATAGATGGCTAAATATGTGTGTGGGGTGGAGTTGACTTGGCGAATTATTTATTTTAATGAATGGCCAGGATGGTGAGATGTCATCTGGATATATTTATAGAGTGGCTACAATCAAACTAACAAATGTTTACATAGTGGATATAATTGAAATACTTGTGATAAAAAATAGTGGTGACATGTGTGTTGTCAAAGGATTACATTTGGCTACATTCGCTAAGAGCCCAAATGGGTTCTATTTGTAAGAACTAATTAACTTAGAAGCATTGAAGAGCTTGCAAATAAAATTTCAATCCAAAAGCAAATCAACAACATTAAATTACATGAATTTTTGGAATTTAATGAATTGGAGTAGGATACACCTACAAAATCAACATTCACAATTATTAGTGGACATTCAAATCATATCTCAAGTAGCTTGAAGGGGATTTGAACACCAACCCCCATAAGGGTGCTACCCATTATTGCTCGAGTCCTTTTTGCGCCTAAGACAAATTAGAAAACAAATTCTACAATATTCATCATTTGAATCTACCATGTGGCATGGTCAACAAAATATTCCATGAGAATACCATGGATAGAACTAAAACTTCAATGAAGACCACTTGCACATCAATATTGAAACCATCCCAAGAGCTCAAATGATATGCACCTCCTAAAAAAATAATTCACTGGAGTGTAGAAAAAAATAGCCACAAATTGAACAACCAATGCAGAAAAAAAATTGCAAACAAAAATAGACTCACCAAGTGATTCAAATAAAATGAAGTAGTTTATATATGGGTAATAATGATTCTTAAATCATAACATCAAAACTACAACACCCAAAACATCCAATTTTGGTTTGACATTTTGCAAAGCTCTAAGAACATTGATGATGTCACTTATACATATGCATAATATCAAACTTTGCCAATCCACTTAGCAATGGCTTGTTCATACGGAAAAAATTTCATAATAAAAAAATGTTAGTTGTAGAATCTAGTGCACAGATCCAAATGTGTGTTAAGTCAATTTCATAATCTATTCTTCATGAAACTTACGGTGTTAAATGTACATTCATTTTCAACAGAACCAAACACTTGGACAGCAACAATCCTAGCAAACTTAATGTATTCCGAACACTTATGGTTGAAAATGGAAGATGTAAAAATTTTGCGCCCAAGTTGTGTAACAAGGTTGAATTGGTTGTCGTCTTTGAAAATTGCCTCTACATTATGTAGCATGGTGACCTTGAAAAAAAGAAGTATGCACATCAAGGTTCTGACTTGAAAGCAAAGGAGGCAAAATCTTCCTAATTTCACCCACCTTGTGATGTAGACAAAATGTGGCTTTTAACAAATTCAAGTGAGTGTGGAAATTCTCCTATGTTTCTAGTCCATTTGTAGTCTAGAATTGAGGATATATTACACCCAAGGTTGTCATCACTTCATGTTGTGGGAAGCAACATTCAAGCTATGAAATAAAATTTCAAACTACACCTTCGCATTCATCTTTTACCTTGTTTATGGCTTGGTTTAAAACACCTTTGGTGGCATGGTACTTTTCTCCACCACGATCAACATGGGATTGGTAACATGGTACTTAAAATCAACAAATGAAAATGCAAGGTATGCAATGTCCTCTCCATCATTCAAATTAAAAAATTAATTCAAAGGAAAGGTATGATTGGTTAAAGCTTGGATGAAATTGAACTCATCAAATGCTAAATCCTCATACTTGGCATAAGGATCACAATAGAGCCAGTATAGCTCTTGTTGGGCCAATTTGATAAACTCCACAAAATTGCAGATGAATACATCCTTTCTCTATGTAATTTTGATCAATGCATACACATATTCAAGCATCGGAAAGATATGTGGAAGCTTGAGAATGAGGTCAACATCACACAAAGAATTAAAGTTCTTTATAAATGCATCACTTTTGGAACTCCCTACATGCATTATGACAATTAAAAACCAATATTATGCAAAAACCTACTTTGCTGGAGAAAGCATAGAGATCTTGCAGGTTTTCACATTCTTGAACAATTTGTTCCCCTTAGTGCCAATTGGCTAAATAAGTTTTTGAAATTCCATGAACTTTTTTGGACTATGAACAAATAAAGCATATAGTGCTTCCTAAATACCTTCGGACTAACACCCTAGATCCAACTCTAATCAAGTGACCACTGCCAAATTTATCTTGTAAATAAAATGAACTCCATTGATAAAAGGAACTTTTCCTTTGAACTATAGTGTCACACTAGTTCGATGGCCTTGGAACACACTATTCCCATCACAACCCATGTTAACAAGCTTAGCTCTCAATTCTTCTAGTCTTAGGCCACCAAAATCCAAATAAATTTCAATCATTAAAACAAATATGTTATTAGAAGTGGCAAAGACCGCAATTGTTTCAACACAAAGGAAGATTGGAATCCTCTTCCAAGCTTGGACAACCATTGAATATTATCAATTGTTGTGACTTCATTAGCAGAAATGCAAATGTAACTTTGGTAGCATCTAATAACATACTATTCATGACCTCTACCATGCCCCAACCAAACTAATCACTCCAATGTTTCCTTCCAACATTTTTCATTTTGAACATTTGGAATAAAACTTTGAACCTTTCAAAATTAGTCATTAGACGACCATGAGCAAGGATGTGATAAAGAGTAACAAATTGGACATACTTTCGTTTATGTTCAAGGGGAATATCACATTGAAATAGGTCTAAAGCAAAAGGTCTTTGACTAATAGTGTATTGATTTTCATTCTTGGAATGCACATAATTCTTGTTCATATAATAAGAACTTGCATCAACACCAAGCATGAAAATTGTGCATTTCCAATGGTCAACATGCCTAAAAAGGCTATCTAGCTTAAAAGATAACAACTTGTTTTTCCCTTCAACAAATGTGCATATCATGCATCTGACTTCATGAACTTCCCCTTTATAATCAACAAATAAACTCAACCCAAGGTAGGCAAGCAAATCCATGCATCTTATAATTTTCAAAAGTTGTCATAAAACCTTTTTTTTTTCCTTGTTTGCATAAATCTTAATTAGACATATCAAACAAGATAATGGGTGGGTTAATGTTTGACAATGGTGGTGAAGAAGATGGCCCAATTCCATCTTGAAACAACAAATGGTAAAGAGGCTTGAATTTGAAGTTTTTGGGAATTTAAAAAAGGGCCATGGTGTTTACTAATGCAAAAACTCAACAAAATTTATAGCAAGACTTTGATTCTATTAAACTTGCAAAATTGAGAAGACTTGAAAAGCTCAAAGATCAAGTTCCAAAACCTTGGAAATACAAGAAAGTTGCAAAAAATTTAAAATTCCACAAAGTTTAAAAGTTAGATCATACAAGTAGATTTTTGAAATGCTTTAAATTTGAGAACCTAAACCCTAACTAAACCCTAATTGTTCATACACTAAAAATCAAAGATGGGAAAAAAAATTAGACCAAAAGGTGGAAGGAACTGCAAACCTCAAATATTTGAAAAGATGGTGTAATGAATATGGAATTTTTAAGCATCTAGTTGAAAATCAAATGATGAATGAAGGTTTCAAGAGCTTAAGCAATGAAAGATTACAACGTGCCAATTTGTTGAATTATGCACATAATCCTCCATAATGAAGCTTAAGCCTTGAACCCTAGCCTGTGAAATTCAAATGACCATTGACACCTCAAGTTCCAAGTTCCAATTCTCGATTTCCAAAAACTCAATATGCAAGATTACAAGTAGTAAACTTCAAATGTAACACTTGCAAGCAAAAACATGAACTTGGAAATTTTGAAAACTGGTCACCAAAGCCATACCTACAAGTCTGGTGATCGAAATTGAAAACATTTTGGAGTTTGACAAAATTTTGAACCTTGCTTCAAAGAAATACCATTTCAATTGTTGTTGTAACTTGTAAGCAATTGTCACTATGTTAGAATGGTTTCCCACTACCTAGTCACCAGTGCCCACAAGCTACAACCACAATGATCAAATCCCTTCTTAATCATTATTCAGGAGTTTGGAGTATGGACCAATTCGTACACCAAATCTCTCCCAAGTTGACTCCAATTTCCAAATCCCAATTTGCTCCAAATCCAATCCAACCATTAGAATTCAAAATCCATGAAACCATCCCTCTCCAAAACAAAATCATTCAAAGAGTCACTACAATAACTAGTGCTATTAAATTAACTACCATCACCGTGCATATGGATCTCATTATCTATAAAATCCCAATGCAAAAAAATGTTGGCAAATTTTAGTTGTGCTAGTGTCGCAAGATGCTAGCAATGTCTACTTTGTTGTTATTGCAATGTTGACAACAAAGCTTGTCACTACATAGCATGATAGTGAAAAGCTCTTGCAAGATGGGTGCAATGATGGTGATTAAACAACGACAGGGATAAAGGCAATGGCGATAAAGTGGTTTAGGTTTTCTAAAGGGTGATGATACAACCACTTCGCAATAGGTGGATTAGGCTATTTGACCTTATTTTTACCTTCAATTTTATAACAGGGCTGTTGTAGGACCTTCACATTTGTAGCCTTTAGACGATTTTTTGCCCCCAAAAAAAAGGGGCCGGTTGGGGGATGAAAGAAAGGCCTAAAAGAAGGTTACTTTATTGATATCTCTAATGTTTAGAAGAAACCCAAAAGGTTTTCAAGTTTTACTGTGGTTTAGTGGCCTTAGTGCATATGGTTAAAGCACTTGCAGAAATTTCCTACGTGTATTTGGAGGATATCTTATGCTCATTAATCATGCCATGGGGATGGCCCCATTCAGCCGTCTCTGTGGCATGATTCTCCAGCCCAATTGACAGTCAGAGAGAAACCTCCTGTTCAAGGAGTTTACATGATTTTGAATGCCAGGGAACTTGCAACTTATGTCAGGGAATTGGCCCTTGGTGGCCGATTCTGCCAGGCTCGTGGCTAGCAGGCTGGGCATGATAGGTTGTCCAGTGAGTGGGAGCCTGGCAGAATAGGCCACTAAGGGCCTGCTCTTTAGTACATAGGAGAGTTTATCTTTATATTGTAGTACCTGGGTCCAGTTCAACACTAATTATATTATTTTCAGAATTCAAAAAATAAATAAATATATTTTTCAGAAATATTTCTTTCTGAAGGAAAATAAAGAAGCTGATGGAATATTTGGGAATATATCACTTGTTGAAATGAAATCCTCAAAATGAATTAATTATTTCTAGACAAACATGTACCAACGTGAGCAAGGTACACACCAATATAACAACAATAGGCAAGATTCATCATTTGTGTTGTTCCTTATGTACTAATAAGGGTTGCAGGATGTATAAAACATTTCTACATTCAAACTTTGCGGGTGTCAGTGCTGCAAAAGGTTGAAAGAAGTGACATCAGGAGTTCAGTCTCGGATTAATCAGAGCTGACAAATATTGGTTGATGACTACTATTCTGAAGCACCCATCAGTGTAACCCACACATGCAGTATGCTTCATGAGAGTGGAGTCCCATCCCATTAGTTAGGGTTTGCCAAGGAGTCAAGGATCTGTCCTAGTACATGTTTGGCTACCAGCTTTTTGCTCACAAACCATCCACATTGCTATAATAATTTCTTGCTAAAGTTATTTCTTTCTGGCTCCTGCCAGCATCCACTAGCAAACTGCCTTATTCCCTTTGAAACTTTGGAAATTGCGAGAGGTGGAGTCAAGAGTAATACAGACGACTGCCAACATGATCTTGTGCAGCGTCATCAGTACTAACTGCCACGATGTGATCTTATGCGGCGCTACTCGTACTACTTACTATGAAGGGTGCAAAACAATCAAGCCATAACATGACTTGGTTGCCACCAGTGCTTTTTTTTTTCCCTCTCTTTTTTGTCAATTTTGTAATGTAGCAGAAGTGGTGATCATCAGTGAGATGATGATTAAAGCAAATCTGGCTAGGGCTAGAAACCCAAAAAAAAATGAAAGTAAAAAATTTGAGTATATTGTTTGTTACCCTACTGGAGCTTAATACAAAAGTTTGGCAATTTTTTAAATTAATTGATTCAGAAATTTGGTGACTAGAAAAGCCCTGGAAAAAAATAAAATTTGTATCAATTTTCCAAAAAACAATTCTCCAGTGATGAAAGTTCCCTTTTTAAAAATCCCTGGTTGCTACACACACGTATCATATTGCATACAGTATCTTGAGCTATAATGCCCTATTTGGGCTTCTAGCATTGTTTATGACATCCAATGTAGAGTGTTAATTCTTTCTCCATCCTCACCCATAAACATGAAAGATGCAACAATATAAGATGAGAGACTATTGTAATACATTTACCATTCTGGAAATCAGCTGCTCGAAATGTCAAAAGCTCTAGAAATTTGTTTGACAATACTATTGACGGCCTGTCCTTAAAGCTTGGTGGTGCAGTGTGCCTCAGTAGTGCAAAATTACTTCGCATCATTTTTCCCACCTCAATTGTACGAATTTCAGCAAATTTTTATTTTTACATCCAAAATGAAAAACTGGAAAACAAAAAAAATCATCAAGAAGATAAAGGTACTACGGTACTTGAATCTCACCGCCTTGGCCAATCATTGGAGAAGCAGTAAATTTGATTTGTAGTGGACCTTGAGGAGGGCACTGTATTTCGTGCAAATGTGATGATACTTCATCCATTTTCACACTATATGATAGTTATACTTCATCCAAAGTACACTGAACAGGCCATTTAACTAATTGGGTGGGCAGCTCTTCTACTGGGGTATTCAGGGCTTTACACGCAAGACACTAAATATCAGCCCCCCATATCAAGCTATGTCTCTTGTATAGAGTGGGCCAGAGACAATGCAATGTACTTTACTCACATCTGGGGCTATATGAATTTCAACTTCAGTTGGAGAAGAAGACTCTACCAGACTGGGTCAAAATGACAAAAAGGGGAATTCTGGAAGAGTGGGGTTCATGCAATTAGTGTTCTGAACCACCATGTCTGTGAGATGCATGATATGAAAGAGAGTCTGTTGTTTCCTTTTGCTTTTCCAGGTGGGTACTTGATTTTCAGGAGTAGTCAAGGATTAGATTCTGGGGACTACTCTCAGGTGGGCTCTTTGTTGGAAACTTATGCTTTCTTCTGGTGTATCTTGGAAAGGGGTGATCATACACAGTTGTGAGGGGACCTGCATGAACAATCCTTTCTTTATAAGCTTTTCCAAGTACAACAGGACAAACAGTTCATCAATCTGAGGTGGATACATGGACAAGGCCTACAACAGTTGCAGTAAGATTATAATGAGACTAGAGTAATCTGAATCCATCTGTCAGAGCAAGAAGGAGGACCCAGAAGCTGCCGCTGGCCAATATTTTGCTTTGACTCAAAACATCATGTGCATTTGTTTAAGCAAAAGAGTGGAAATATATTCCCATGGTGATAGCTTCAAAAGCCACTACTGTGACAGCACACCATTGGACAAGAGTTCTGCAGAGTTTCCCAAATATATCACATATCTTGCTGCCTTCTAACGTTTTCATAGCTCCCTAGTACCTTTCTTGCCACATTGCTGGTCGTTTGTTGGCTGAACCTCATAACTCACCGTCTTTTGTGTCCCATAACCCGGAAGCTTGGTGCTCCCATACAATTGGTATGTTCAGTAACTGGCTTGAGTGTGTCGGTTTCTGTGAATTGTAGGATCTTGGGATCCAAAAGTCTACATAAAGTCGTGAATGTCGAAAGGACAACTTTTATTATCACTAAGCTTGAAGTACATTCACAATAATGATTGGGCACTACAGCAACTTAGTCATTCGATTTAAGTAAGTTCTAGTGCATATGCCCCCTTTTTGGATGCAATCAATATGGGGGATATGTTTGCATTATGGGTCTTTATTTGAGTTTCTAGGTTTTTCTTTTTATTTGAGAGCACAAACTCATAGTAGGATTTTTATGATGTTCATGTTCAAACTATCTACTAGTTGATATATTGATCATATATAAGTAATCTTGGTCATTATCATGGATGTTTTTCAACATTTGATTTCAATTCATTTATTGCATCAAATATAATGGTGGATAAATTTTACAAATCTCTTGTTGAGTTAGGCAAGGTAAAATCTCCTAATATCAACTTTAGACAATGCAAAGAGCATTTACATTGTGCTTTTCACCATCATTTTATGATGATGGAGTCATGCAATGGTGCCCAAACCATGACTTTGAAATTTTGGACATTTAATTATGATTAGTCATGAGATTGCACCAAACAAAACCTCCCCTAGCACCTCCCACATTTATCATAATCAAATCCATAATATTTTGTCCATATTTTCAACAAAAGAATTTTGTTGCCTGATCCCCTTGGTTCATTAATGATTTATTTGTCTAATGATGACAATATATTTGTAAAAATAATTATTTAAATCACATATTTTATCATGGGCACAAAAGGTATGATGGCAAAGGGAATTCCAAAATACATGAAACAAAAATGAATTATGGAAAGAGCAAGCTTAAATTTAAGTTTAAACATAAAACATGATATATATAAACATGAAGTGCCCAAGAAAAAGGATGAAATGAAATTTTATTATGATCATGTATAAAAATATAACATGAAATGAAAGAAACAAGGTTATAATGCAAGATTATATCTCAAAAATGATGTTGAATAGACTAAAGGTAATAAAAAAAATTACTTTTATTTACAATGTAGCCTATATCATTGGCCCAAGTGTAATCAAGTTACACAATTAACTTTTTCCTTCAAAATATTTTTATAATTTAATTGAATTTTCAACAACAAAAACTACTTAAAATGTATATATTTCTTGCAAGTTAGGTTTTGAAATTTTTAAATCACCTTCATTAAATCCTATTCATTGAAGGCCTTCCAACAATACCAAGAGTGCAATCAAATAATTTTTAATTTTTAGTTTTGAATTAAATGTTCAATATTCAATAATTTTTTCACCACATGTCAAAACATTATGAAACCAACTTGGTGCACCCCTACTTGTCAAGGGTTTTCCAATAGTACCAAGAGCACAACAAAACAAAACAAATAAACAACCTTCCTTCATAGATGAAATTTGGGATTTTGTTCAAGGAAATTTCCATATGAAAATATTTCAATGAATTTTCATGAAGACTTTCCTAACACATTACGGATGAAAAATGAACAATGATGAATAAAATTTATGTGATAGATGGAAAATGAAAAATGATGGATGAACTACATCCATGATGATGCTAATAAACTACAATGAGATTTCATCAATAAGATGTGCATAAAACATATGTGTCATTATCTAAACTAAAAGATCAATTTTGGATGCTTCCATTTGGTTACCTAACTTGGGGGTTATTGCAAACATCTTGTTAGTTACATAAGTTTTATTTTATTTTATATGAGTTATATATAAACTTATACACATTTTAAAATATTTTTATATTATGACTAAAACATGCGTTGGTAGATAAATGTGCATAATATTTTTAGGTGGTGTAGTTGCAAGCAATGTTTTTTCTTTCCATTTTGTTTCATTAAGGTGTTTGGCTACCATCTGCCCATAGTGGGGGTGTTAGGTGGCATATTTTTTTAAGACTTGTAGCTCCAATTGGCTATGAACAGATTTTTGTCTTTCAAACTAGCTATGTTAAGCAGTCCATGTTCAAACTTTGTGACGAGCATCTAAAGAGTGTTATGAATTCATGCAACAACATTTTTTTTCACATTTATGTTTATGAAGCTACTAAATTGCAAAACAATGTCAAATATGAAATGACAAGTAATTTAACATGATAAATTTTGTGGCTACAAATTAATGTGAAAAGGTGTCAAGATATGTGTTCTACCTATTGTTAATATGGATCTTATTTTGTGGTTGCCAGCTTTTCACCACTCTTGCTTATGAAAAAAACAATTATGGCTCACAATGCAATGTGCAAGCAATTATAAGTAAAGAGCACAAATATTCAAATTATAAACATAAGTGCTAGTAAAGAAAATGAAGAAGAAAAAACACAACAAAAAATAACAAAAGATAAAATGGAAACAATGTTAGAAAAGGAAGAAAAAAAAAACTTAAAAATGAAAATTTTGAAATAGAAATGATTGTCAATAGACCCCATGAAAAGTTGCATCTCATTTAATCAAAGCATTTTACAACTCAAAATGGTAACATTTTGATATGCCTGGTGCTTGTAAACTTAATACATGAACAACAAGTTCTCTTACAACATGCATGCCGACAATGCATGCCACATCTTTAATTTGTATGACAATGTTGAGTGGAACATGATTGATCAAGTGTAGCTATAGTATGGTGAATTGCTAGGAAGTAAAGTAAATGCATATATCATAGAGGAAGTGAAGTGCCATCTAGAAGTAAGTAAAGTTTAAACATTAAAAAACTTGAAGTCACAGAGAATAAATCGGGCAATACCCAATTTTGGATTCTCCATAGTTCACACATGACAAATGCTTGTCTTCAAGGTTGTACCATCATGTATGACATACATATATGGGTGTTAATGACAAAAGTTTAACATGCTTCAAACTAAATAGCATGACCTCATATGCAAAAACCAAGTTACCAACAATGACAAACTATAGCACACAAAGTATTGAAAAGTGGGTTTTCAATGTAAAATGCCTTTGTTATGTATATGAAATTAAACACAAGAAACTATGTGACCATACTATTGTCCCATTCAACCAGTGGTTGTTGCTAAATCCAAGAATTTTCTAACCATAACCAATTATAGCACCCTTGGAATCTAAATTTGGACCTGCAAGTAAATGATTAAATGTGCATCCATCAATGCATTTCTCACTCACTACACATCCTACACTAGATGAAAAATTTTACAACACAAAAGGACCAAAATCATATGATTACCAACATATTTAAAAAAACTGAATTAATGATGTGGAAACTTTGATGAACTTTCACAAAATATTGCAAAAAGATCTGTTTCAACCAGTTTCAAAGTAGTAACAAAATCACATATCAAGGTCAAAGGCACAAGAATATTTAGGCAACATAAATCAATGGGAATTTCAAAAAATGAAAACATAGTCTACAAATAACAAAAAACTAGAAGCTTGTTCAGTCCACGAAAACTTGCTTATATAAAAGTAGATTGAATTAAAAATAGGCGTTGTACTTATACCTTGATTGAATGTCCCTCTTTGCATTTTGCACCTCCCTAACTTAGTTTAACACACATTAAACATTATATAACAAATTGTAATCCCCCTTTCTTAATTTCTAACCATAAATGCAAAGATCTGACCCAAAAATATCAAATCAACTAAAGTTACATCCACACCTTGAAATGCTCTATTTTTTTGGTTCTTTGTTGTGCTTTCGTTGTGTTGTTCAACTGTTGTGAAATCTACATAGGAAACACATCCTACAAAACACATTACAACATAAAATCCAAGGTCCTTAGAGGCAACGATCTCTTCTTCATTGCTTGCATAATTACAAGTGATGGTGGTGAGCTTGGAGTGCACTAGGTGGTGAAGAGGTATAGTACTCGCGTAATCTTTTAGCATCCAATGGATGGGAGAAATAAAGATGAAACGATACCATATATAAATTATTTGTCGAGGCATTGGCTCATAAATCTTACCAAAATGTTGCATCTTGGCGACTTCAACCTAATTTGATAGCCCAAATCACTTTCTGCCATTCGCCAAGCCCTTTTTGGATTAACCCAAAAAAAAGCATCAGTTGCAAGTATTACCAAACGATCAAAATATACATTAATGAAAAAAATGGAATTTCAAAGTTCATGAATTGCCACAAGGTTATATGAACTATAATATAATGGCCTTAAACCAAGTAACCAACAACCACAAATGACTATTCTTAAATCCCCTCTCCACATGTGTCGCAGCCCTAGCCTTGGGTTCACGACCAAAGCAAGGGCTTACAAGGGTGCGGGCCAAGAGTGAGCCCAGGAGTCACATTTCATGCTCCCGGGAGTGCAAAAGAGTGTGAGGGAATGAACCCTCACACTCCCAAATGAACTCCCATTTTGGGAATTGGAATCCCAATGGACTCTTAAATTTTCAGAGAACGATTTTAGGGGTTAAAACTCATTAGATTGAGGAGTTAAATATATCATTGGAAAGCTCTTGGAACGTAGATGTCCGAAATGGGCTTGCATGACCCATTTGGATACCTAAAACACAAGTTATGGTCAAAAGAAGGGTCGGAGTCAACTTGGTAGTTTGACTCCCGACCACTAAAAGTCGGGGATGTCCTTGTGTGCAAGTGGCATGCAACATACCGTTGAAAATCTCTCAACAATGGCTACAATTTTGTTTTAAACCTCATATCAATCGGAGATCTGCAAACAATGTTATGAGCCCCCAAAATCGCGAGAGTCCCAACTTTGGGAATTTCAAGACTCCCATTTCAGAGTCCCGAAACAAAATGCCATTTGGATGTGGGCCTTGTGGAGAGGCACAAAGTATACTATAAGGGGGAAGGTGGTGGCCTCCCCCAAGTTCGAGCCATGATGAGTTTTATGAGTTCGAGTTTACTCGTGGCTTGTCCTAACACCAAAAGTGCTCCAACATGCATTAACCAACTTGTTGTTTGGTTTGTGCAGGTCCGTGTGAATAAATGAATTGCTTGTCCATCTTCCTAGTCTCATCCCGGAGCTCGAGCACGCTTTTCTACCCCCAAAGTGTTGCGAGCCAAGGAGCGTGCATCCAACTACTTGTTCTTCCACTGTTTTAATTCTAGACTCACATTTGAATCCATCAAAGAGCTTGGGAGTGCATCAATAGGGGTACCACTATTTAGAACATGTGTGTGGCAAACCACCATTACCCAATTTCAACTATGTAATTTGTTCATGTCATTTAATAATGAATGGGTAATTATTAAATATCTTGTAACTTTTGTTTTCTTAAATGATAGTTGGCTCTCTATTTCTAATTGCATTTGATGCATCAATAACGATGGTTAAGGTAACAATCATGGGGTTGTAAATGTTGGGCAATGCCTTCAACCATGAGATTTACTAAAATAAGGGTTCATGTTAAGTGAATTTGAGTGCGTTCAATTCTAATAAAGCTTGTGAAATTAATCTTTTGTTAGATCTAGAACTAAAACTGTGAAAAATATGTATTCATAAAAATTGGGTTAAAATTTTTGGTTTGAGTGACCTAGCACCCACCAATGCACCATCCAAAAAATCATGTTTTGGGATTTCATGGATGGGATGAAATTGTCTCCCATGGGTTAGTTTACTTAATTAATATTTTTTTTTCTTCTACTCCTTTTTTCTTTAGCCCAATTTGTATTCCCTAGTTTAATTTTTTTTTCCTGGGGACAAATTTTATTCCACTTTCTTTTTGGCCCACCCTTGAATCAAAAATTTGTTTTGGGAAGTTCCTACCTACACCCAACCTACCTATAATCCTTCTTCCTACCAACCCACCTCCCTTCTTCATGCTATTGACCCCTCCTCAGTTGGTCATTTGCACTCACTTCCAACACTCACTAATGCTCTTCTTGCCATGATTGTCCCCAGTAGCAATGTGCGATCCGCCATCGCCATCGCAAGAGGAGTTTAGGAGCTTAGGAAGAGGGCAAGAGGAGCTACTAAGCAAGGCACGACGAGCTTAGGAACAATGCAAGAGGAGAAGGTAAGCTCCTACCTTCTCCTTTTAAAAAAAAACGTTTTTAACAAAAGAAGAAGACAACGGCACCATTGTTATCATCTTCTCTTTTCTTTTTTTGTTGTAGAGAAGATGACAATGATGGTGTCATCATCTTCTCTTTTTTGTCTTTTACTACAGAGAAAACGATAACACTCTAGTGTTATTGTCTTCTCGTCCTTTTGTTTCGTTATAAAAAAAGACGACAACAACACATAGTGTCATCGTTGTCCTTTTATTTTGCAAAGAGGATGACAACGGCGCCATGTGCCATCCTTGTAGGAATGTAGGAAAAAAGATGACAAGTAGTAGGTAGTTGCTCATTGTTTTTTTTGTTGTAAAGAAAACAATGACCACATCAATGTCGTCGTTGTTTTTTTTTTTTTTCTTTTTTTTGTTGTGAAAA
>Ga0209611_10001941_pt1 | contig 36074 bp, 28 predicted proteins | sample S1TSphgellanicum_3_FD_187693 | JGI IMG/M metagenome (GOLD analysis project Ga0209611, IMG submission 187693) | Host-associated microbial communities from peat moss isolated from Minnesota, USA - S1T2_Fc - Sphagnum magellanicum MG (SPAdes) (version 2) | ecosystem: Host-associated > Plants > Peat...
TCCCCAAGTGGGTAGACATGATCTTGTCCATCTGTGATCTTGTTGATTGTGTGGTTTTCTAACCACATTATTTGAACTGTGTATCCTGAAAGTAAAACTTTGATGATTTTTTAAGGTTTATTGCTGCTTCCTCTTTGTGAGGACTCGACTGCTGATGTCTGAAGCTGCTGCTAGATGGAATATTTTTATGATTGAATTGGCAAACCTGTGGAACACACTGCTATGAAATTCAGAAGTTACCAGAATTAAAAGCCTCCCAAACTCTACCATTTAGGTAGTATTTTTCAATTGAGTTCGTTTGAGAGGCTTTTGAAAATTTGTCTAAAAATATACAAACTCTACCATTCAGGTAGTATGTTTCAATTTGCATGAATGGTACATAGACAAATGGGCTGCATCGTGTCAGAAAGCTGCTTCCATTGTGCTGTTTACATTCTTATAAGTCACCGTGGATCATATCTTGACGTAATTGTCATCTGGGACTTGAAGGAATGTAGACCTGAGTTTCTAGGCGGTTTTGTGTAGTGTACACCTGTGTTGGGCGGTTCTCATCTTTTTTAGAGACCCAGCAGGCCCGGTTCTTACAATACTTTAGGAGAATCAACCTAGTTCTTGAGAAAGGGAAAAAGTATAATTTTATACTCGGCCATGGGTTAAAGAGACAAGCACAGACAATTTTCAACTAGATGGTATCAAGATTGGGATGTAGATACCCTGGGTGGTGCTAAGGTGGTTCAATATCACATCCAAGTGAACCAGTGGTTCTCAGAGGCCCCCAGTGATCACTTAAAATGTTAACTCCCTATGTTTATGCATGATAACTGGCCTGAACCAGTTAACATTATACCCGCCCAACATTGGTGTACACTAACTGTAGTGAACCAACACTCACCAATGCACCATTTCGACAGCCAATAAGAAACTTTTTTCTCATTGCAACTAACCATCTAGGTGAGCACAATTATAATGGTCCTTCCACACCAAGAGGTATGGTAGACAATGTTAAAAATCCTAACACCTACTTACTAATTGTAATGGCTAAAGGGGTCTTTACCTTAACACCTAAACTATTAATAAAGTTAGTTCATGTGGCACATGCACTCAACAAGTATACACTTCTCATCTCTTTTTAAAAAAATGTTCTTCTCATTTGTACACTCTTCTCCCCATCCTCTTCATTCTTCTCATATTTCTCGATTGATATCCTTTTATTCTCCCTTTCTTCTACGTTTTCAATTCATCTTGTCACAAAGGAGAAAACTAACATTCTTTATTTTAATTTATAACTAAAAATTAGTCTTAAATAATTCATACAATTAAAAATTCCTTTACTTGCACTCAATAACTAATCACAATGCTAACAATGACATGATGTTAGCATAGTCCGAAAGATGAAATATACAATCAACTAATATTATGCTTTCATCTATTAATCATTTGCATACCCCTTGTCACATTAACAATGGTTTGCAACTACCTAATTTGCAACTAGAATGGTGACTAGTTGTTAACTATCATGACAAAGTTATTAAAATTTGAATTTTTTGAATTTAAAAAAACATTTATGGTCCAAGAGTTTTACATATGCAAATTGAAATCTGCCACATGCAAGCATCATTGTTGAATAGGTCATTATGTAATCATAGCTAGGTAGATAGGTATGCCTACTTAAGTAAGTAGGTAATAGGCTTAGAGTAGGTAGGTAAGAATAAGCTTAGGAGGCAATTAGGAAAGCCTCTACTAGATATGCCCAGGCAATTTAATCATAGGCTAGATAAGTACATCCAAGTTTTTAAACATTTAATGAGGATCCAATCATTTTGTTGGGGATGAGACTTTTTCAACGATTCATCCCAAATAGCACATACATTCTAAATAATTATAGTGTGTAATATGTGAAATTCGTCCTTTTTTACTTATATAATTTATAAAATTAAAATTGTAGACTAAGTATGTGGAATAAACTTAATGTAAAAGAAAAACTACAAAATAGATTCCATGGGATAACTTGGCTAGTGTGCATTCAAATAGTATCTCAGGCCTCTCCAAATTTCAAAGCAGGTCTCAAATCATGATGGTTTCCAAAGTGCAAGTGTAACCTTTTTCTTGACACATCCAACACATTTTGGAGTCATTGAAAACAAAAATAAATGAGAGAGATATGGCCCCTTGAAACTAGGGGTCCTAACTTGAGTCACATATCTACCTACCTAAGTTAATTTAATTAGGTTATGTTAAATATGTAATAAGTAGGAAGGTAATTAAACTAACTAAGTACATAATAGGTGGGTTTGTTGTTAGGCTCTCTAGGTACAACCCAAAAAAGTAAGGGCCTGCAACCTAGTTAGCTAAGTAGGGACCTACAATTTAACATACGTGAAAAATATTTTTTCATATACCCTTACATATACATATATTCATATATAGGCCATTACTATGCCTTCTCAATTTTAGGGGCTTTAAGTGTAGTTTGTAGGTCCATTCCCAAGTATGGTGCGATGTGTTTCACAGCTATAAGTTGTTTGTGACTCATTTGTTCACCAATTTGCATGAATCCCTCCTTTTTTTGGTTTGTGCAAATTAATTTCATATTGAGTTTAACTTAACAAACTCATCCTAATCCCATCCTTAAACTCTCACACCTATTTATTTATGAGAATTAAAAAATTCAAAATTCCATTGTAAAACCAAAAATCAGCATGATTCTTTCCATTCTACCATTTGATAAATCCAAAAATGTTTCATGCTTATCTATGTACTCACCTAACGCAACTTACTTGTACCTACTTCCCACCTTAGGGATGCTGCCATCAAAAGAAAACATATTTGCACAAATAACAAGTAAATACTTAATTATTATTCTCATGTACCTACCAACATGGCCCTACCTCCGTGGGCCCACCTACGTACTATTGGATATAATAATCTAACAACTAATTAAGCACCTAATTTGCCTTACAAGCCCAAAACATGCATATCAAAGAGCCAGAGTGTGTGGGCACCACCAGAGGCCACTGTGAACCGGCACCCACCATCGCACCATGAAGAAGGAATGGTAAGTGGTCAGGAAACAGTTTTCTGTTGGGTTCCAGTTCCTGAGCTAACCATGGTGGTTAGCTCAGTTGCTTTTTTTTCCTACCTACCTACTGACAACCCACAAGCAGGTTGTAGTAGGTAGGTAGTAAAAACAACCCTTACTTATGTATAAACCATCTATTTACCTAGTAATTACCTATTTTCCTACCAATCCACCTATATATGAGACCTATTTCCTATAGAATTGGTTACCAAGGTGAAACCAAATATTAAGTGGCTGCAATGAACCAGCACCCACCAGTGCACCATGATGGATGAATGACAAATGCTCTGAGAAAAGAATTCTGTTGTGTTCCAGTTCCTTAGCTAACCATGGTGGTTGTTTTTTTTTTACTATCTACCTACTGACAACCCACAACAGATTACTAGAAGGTATATAATAAAAACCAGCCCTTACATATGTATAAACCATCTACTTACCTAGTAGTTGCCTATTTTTCTACCTACCTACCTCTGTATGAAACCTATTTCCTACAGAATTGGTTACCAAGGTGAAACCAAATAGTAACTCAGTTGAGGTTCATCCCGTGGATGGTGCACTGGTGGGTGCTGGTTCACTGTGGCCACATTAACTCAGTTGAGATTCATCCACAACTGCGTTAGAACAGGCATCCAATGGATGGTGCGCTGGTGGGTGCTGCTGGTTCACTGTGGCCACCACAAGACACATCTTGGACAGCTGATACTTTTCTACTGCATGTTTTGGACTTGTAATGGGCACTAGGCAGACATAAGCCAGTGGGCGCTGCAAAACCTCTTTTACTCAAGAGGGCGATTGTTGAGGGGTTGGCCCAAGTACTAGTGGTAAAGCAAAACCCTAATAAAGGTGTTCTGGATTAAACCCTAGTCAAGTACCCTAAACTTTCTAAACCCTAGAACAGGGACTTTTCTGCGGAAGGACGACGAAGCGAAAACAGACGTTGCGCTGTGCGATTGCGTGTTTGTATCATTATGGCGGAGCTTTTCCCAGGCATCTTGTTGGACATTGTGGATGACGAATGGCTCGTCGACAAGCTGCCTCATGATGGTACGTGTATTGTGTGTCCTCTTCTCTCATTGACTCTTAAACTGAACCCCACTTGCAACGCACTTCTTGTGGTGGTTGTGGTTACATGCGAGTCCGTCATAGCTGTTTTTGTGATGTGCTACTGGGGTTTAGTGTTGTGATTCATAAGAGAGGGAATAAAAGATGTCTAGGGTTGTTAACACTTTTTTTGTCTTTGTCAAGATTGAATTTGCCAAAAAAATTTGACTCAATATTTTTTCCCGTGTTCTTCTTCACAGTGTTTGTTTTGGTTTCTTTGCTGGAGAACAACCTGTCTGCAGGTGGTGATTGGTTTGTCGAGATCGTGGCATAGGAACTTCCATAAAAAAGCAATTCCTACTACTTGTCGATTTGCTTTAGACAGGGTTGGTTTGTTTTTTAAAACTTTGTGATTGTTGGTTGCACAGACATCCCGTTTCCCCCTGGCGTGGCTCCTCCAGCTGATGAGATTGACGAATCAAGTACACGACTACAATCCCTTCTTTCGAGAGACCCTTAGATCTTTAGATTTCGCACAACACACACACAACCCACCTATGCAATTTTGAGTTCTTCATTTCTGTGTTCATCTCACAAAACTGTAATCCTAGAGCCGTGAATGTTCTCGGTGCAAGAGAGAGAAAAGACAAGCTGTAAGGTCCTAGTAGTAGTATTAGATAACGTTCAGTTCCGCACCACAGTCAGTATTCAAGAAGCAAGATCTGCCAACCATGCACCAGATTAGATTTATGGCTTAAGATTCTCCCAGAAACTAGTGGTCTGATGAATTGGTTGCTTGCCAGTTTCTCATTCAGCAATAGTTTTAGTCATCAGTATTTGTTGGATGCTATATTATCTATACCAGGGAATGATTATGCCCTGATGTCAAAATGGTTTTCTGTGTGGCAGATCAAGAACAGCAACTCACAAACCAGGACAAGTGGACAGAATTGGGATTACATACCATTCAATAAACAAAGGTATACAGCAAATCTGTCATGTCAGTGATCTCAGAGCACCATGCATGGACCAAAAGCTGGTTTTTGCCAAACTCGAGCACAAACAATTCCTGAACAGTATTCAAGTCTGCATTTCAGGTGGTTGGCAGTGAACTTTGTAGTACAGCTTTCATCACAAATACTGCATTCAACATACACTGGAGAACCTATTTCATAGGGTCAGCTGATTCTGTGAATAGGTTGTAATTTTACATACATCCTAAGCTTGCAGTAGACTTCTGGAAATGCTTCATTGCACTTGTCACTACTCTATATGTTTGTGCAATTCACTGAAATGAGTACAAATGTCAGCATTACAATATAGCCTACTGGTTTGTTGCAGAACACTATGACCTGGAACTTGGCCTGTCACTCTCTGACAAGGGCGACTTAAGAACACCTGGCAAAGTATGTGATTGCTCAAATTCAGATCCTATCCATAGTAGAGAAATAAGCTAGAAGAATTCTCCTTAATGGAGATTTACTGTCAAATGTCAAACTGGGAGATTACATGAATCTCGTTGTTCAACTCACTTAGACAATGCCAATGTCATATGTAATGCAATCAAGCATTACAACAGTTGTTGTGAACTACTGTCAATTATAGGTTCACCAATTCATATTTACAAGTATGCCTGATTGAATCAGCAATTATCAGGCCTGGTGTAAGCTGGAGGCAAAGTTGGACAGGCTTCATCCATGTGGGCATATGGAGTTAGGGTGTTGTAGCCTGGTAGCTCCATTTGGTACTCTCCAAGAATCGGGCAAAATGGAACAGATGGATCTGTTGCATTGCACCAGCTTGGCAGCCGAGGGGCATCATCTTCAAAGAAATTCAACATTTAGGCATCCCTTATCTGTTGAACAAGAATATACGAATCAGAAAGTTGGTATTAACAATATCAGCAAGATGTTGGGGATTCAGGGACATTGGCATAACAGGTAAACAGTGTAAATGGGTATATACAGTTCTACCAATTATCTTGAGGGTAATTGGAGGCAATCAACTTAGATGCACACACCATGAATTCTGTAACTTGAATTGAACTTGTCAAGAGGAGGGGATAATTGTCACTCCTGAAGACTCTTGCTGAGGCAACCATAGTCAAATTTTAGGAGTAAATTACATTATACCATAAATGCCATAGTTACAAAGTGCATAGGGGAAAATTGCATAGTAGCTGCGTGTCTCGATGCACATGTTGCCTCGCTATTAGTTCCAATTTCCATGTACACAAAACATGGTGGTTCATACGTAAATTCTACAAAGGCAATTCCAACTGAAAATCATATTATGGTACCCATATGGTAATCCATTCATGTGGTGAGCATAGTCCCATGCGGCAGTAACATTAAATTTAGAATGCATGTCAGGGTGTAGTGGAAGTAATGCAATATGACAATTTGCATCATCCACAAGCTGAAGTGCCCATCACTCCTCCCATGGAAGTATCACTATCACTTCTTCCCCCTGCCAACACAAGAAAGAGCAAACCATCTATTATCAGGCACACTTATCTCCCTTTGTCAAGACTTTAACCCAGAACACTGGATCATAAAACTTGACATCTGGTCTGGAGAAAGCTGGACAGGGAAGAAAAGAAAGGAGTGGGGAGCAGGATGCAGGTAAAACTTTGTACGTCTCATTTTGATGACCTGATTCTCCCATCCAGAGCTTGTCATCCTCATCTCACAAGCAAACCGCTGTATGACCTGCCTGAGCCCCAGTCACCCATCTCTCAAGAGTTTCAAACCCACCCCAACGGCCCCGAATCTTTGAGAGAGCTAAAAAGTCACCCCAATGTGTCTCTGCTGTGTTGACATCTGTGACCCACGGTTGTGGGCACTTGCTAATGTACCTCTGTCACTCTTGCAAGTTCTATGGGCGAAACACCATACGGACAAATGGATGCTTCTCTGTCAAAACTATCAGCCACATTGAGCTGCTCAGACTTGTAGAATTTCCGATCAAATTTGTTGGATCCCTCCCCTCCACCTTTCCCAGAAAAATCTATAGATCTGCTCTTCATTAGTTTGCTTCTTCTCTACCGGCGTCTTCTCGAGATGTTGAAGTAGTAGCCTTAGCCCTGTTAACTTTCTCACCCTTCTCTTGTGCAATGTAGCCTTTCACAAACCAAATCATGAACTCATTATTCGTCACTTGGTCTATACCATACACTTTCTAATAGAGCCTAAGTAAATCCTTCCTTGTTTCTAGGTGAAGATTCAAGTTGGTAGTTTTGAAACCCTCAAATGATAGCCCAAATACTTTTGCTATGTTTGCATTAGACACAATATTTCGAGGAAAGTTCACCTTGGGGTTGAATCCTTCACCACTCAGCTTCCTAATAGTCCTAAAGTAGTCTTCAGTTTGATTTTTGTAGGGAACATAATCCCATGGAGGAAACTTCGAGTTCGACTCCCTTTTCACTTTTCTGTCCACTTTCCCCATTGTAACTTGTCTTGTATGTTATCTTTAAACAAATTGGCAAGTTTCTTGAAATCTAAAACCTATAACTACACTATCACATTTTAAAAAAGAACTTACAACTGTGCTAGACCTAAATGAACTCAATGGACAAGATGAAAAGTCTTCGTGCTAGGGTTTGAAGTCCAAAAGTAACCACTTCAGACTTGTGATGAACCTGTCTCAAAACATGTGATTCAAAGTTTTCATTTCATCCACATGTGCATTAAATTCCATCCACTATGCATCGGATTCTGGAAGATTTGACGCAGGTCTTGACCTAAATTCAAAATTCTCGCCTAGGCATTTTAATAGTTAATTAGCTTTATCCTAGGTTTGCCACATCATCAATATTTCCCTATGATTACTTTCTAAGGAAAGGATAAGCAATTGCAACTAGGTTCTAATACCATGCCTAGACCCTAGGGCAAGTAACAATTTATGGTTTGCAAGTAAACCAAGGCCCTAACAAGTACCTAAGTCCTAGGTCTTTAGTAATTACATGTAGACTACACAACCAAACATCTATAGATGAAACTTTTATAATTATGTCAACTATTAAATTAATAATTCAATAAATAAGATCACATGACAACAAGTAAAATAAGTCCCTAACAAGTAAAAAAAACAAGATTTTAAGCATATGTATGTAGATTATAAATCATGACAATTATACAAATGGGTATACATTCACATTTCAACAACTAATGCACCTATTCAAATCACATAATTGCAAGAATTAAACTTCACATTTGGAGAAGTACAACCCAAAGTTCATATTCCTAAAACTTCAATAAGGGAGTTTAACCAATACTACATACAAAATGACTTAAATTGTTGGACAATTAACTATGATTCTTGAAAGTAGTGGGTGGGGTGTTGTTCAAAAGTCTCTTTTTAACATCGTTTGTATTTGGTGAAATTGTAGAAGTAGTATCCCACCATTTCTTGACAAGGTCAGAGTCTTATTCATTAAGAACATCACATTGCCTCTTTCGAGGAATCTTTCCCCAAATAATTTCCCTAGCTTGCCCCACATAAATCCTTCTCACTATGGCTTTCCTTAGAAAATACCTGTTGGCACCCATAGTCTTCAAGATGAAACTTTGTGAAACACCATTCTTGCAGGACACAATAATAGACAAAAGTGCATTTCGATAAATCAAGTCAGCATTAGACCTACTGGCAACCATATGGCCATAGGCTAATTTGACATTCTTGAGGACCTTAAGTGACCTCTAGGTGTTTCTCATTTCTTGCACAAAATCTAGCAAAACATCTTGAAGGTTTATCATGTTCCCAAAATTTACACAATGCATATTTTGTCTTTTCTTCATCAAGTTCATGCACATCACTTGTAAGTTCATCCACCATCATTTGTACATTTTTTCCATCTATGAAGCTTGTTTGTAAATGAACCAGGGAATGAATCATCACATGGGTCTTTTAGTGATGTTTCCTTGGACTGATAAAGTTTTTTTTTCAGCCTGCCGCTGCAACCTACACAACTAGGCACAAATGGCATTCAACAACACTAATTATCAAAGACCTAAAACCTTCTTGAAATTTGCAAACCATCACAAACCCTAATTAACGTCTTATCCATAAAACAATAAAAGAAATCACCTTCATGTGGAATATGTTACAACAAGGTTGTAACATTTTACTTTGCCCTCTTCTTTTTGCATCCATTTCGAAGGGCTAGTGTTAATGCTTCCTTGTTAGATGCTCTTTTGTGTTTGTTTTTCTTATTGCCCAACTACAAAAGCTTGAGCCCACCTCAATTAACCCTAGCACAAACATGTTCAACTATGTCTACTTGAGTACTAATCATGGAATCCTAACATAATTTGTGAAATTTCAAACATTAAACATTGATATTAATAGTGCAAGTCAAGTAGCAACAAAAAATAATGATGTACAAAATACTTGACAATGAAAAAAAACAATGGATTATAAGCTTCATGTCACATACATATCATTCCTAATTCAAAGCTCACCAAACATAGCAGTGCAAAATTCTCATCAAGCCTAGCTCCATTTTGTGAGGGCCCTACATGTCACAAACTTTCCCAACAATAATGTTATGTTGTTGAACTTACTTGGGGTAAATTCATCATCACAAACTTCATGGGTCACAATTTGACAATAATAGTCGAATGCAATTAGCTTTTCATAGGTTCATATGGAATAGACATGAATGTCATTCATCTATTTGTATTGTTTAAACATCGATGTTGTGTGCATTGTTTAAACACAAATGTCATATGCTTGTTTGTATTGTTTGGACACAGATGTTATATGTCTATTTTTGTTATTTACACACAAATGTCATGCACATGATTTTCGTGTTTAAATAATGCATTACATTCGTGTTTAAATTATATGAACCCATGAAATAATAATTTTTTCACATATTTGGAACAAACCCATGAAACCTATAAATTTGTGATGATGTTAAAAGGACCACTCCCTGCCCCCTTGGTTGTTTAAAAACAATTTCTTAATTTGGAATATTCTTAGAATATTTTCCCCCCCAAAAAAAAGCATTAAAATTTTCTTTATATTATTATTTTAAGGTTTACATTCAAACTTTGCCCAAAATATGTCATTTAAAAATATTTTCAAAGCCATTAACATGTCTTTTTTATGGTAAAATGAATGGTTATGAATGTTTTAAAAGTGCTTTTGGGTGTCTTCCATTTATTAGATTAATTTTAAATTTATTCACATGTTCCCATGGTATAATTTGAATGTTATTATATAGATTAATCCAAAAATTTCAACAATAATATAAATTGCCACGTAGAATATGAAATAATAAGCACTAGTTATGATGTGAGGTGGTCGTTTTATTATGAATTCACCAACCAAAATTTAAGTGTTTTTAACATGCAACAAAAGTTAAAAGAAACTTAAAAAAACTTCTAGGAAACATTTTTTTGAACATACTTGATGGTTGTACCTGAAAAACTCAAATCTTAGCTGTTTCCTTACAATTATCCCAACACACATGTGCAATTTTGTTTGTAGTAAAATACATACTATTGTTTTTTACAAACTTTCCCACCTATTGAAATAATGTTTTAACATAACTTGGTTGGAAAAAAATAACACCTAATGCACATTAGGGTTCATAACACCGTGTAATGAAAAAGTTTAGCATTAGCTCCAGGTGCTTCAAACACAACAAGAACCTTCTATACTTCTTTGGGAATGTTGTAAAATCCTTCCTAGGGCATGTAAACCAGTTTTGGCCCTCATAAATAAATAACACATGATTTCCTCTTACAAACTTTCCCAGCTATTGAAATAATGTTTTAACATAACTTGGTTGCAAAAGTATAACACTTAATGCACATTACGGTTCAAAGCACCTTGTAATGAAAAAGTTTAGCATCAACTTGAGGTGCTTCAAACATAGCAAAAACTTTTTGTACTTCTTTGGCCAAATGTTGTAAAATCCTTCCTAGGGCATGCAAACTAGTTTTGGCCTTCATAAACAAATGTCACCAATCAAACACCCATTTGAACTTTGACAAATATGTGCCACCAAATATGTACGATGCACCTTGAATACCATCTCCCACATGTCGATTACAGGCTCAACTACATTCGAGGAGGTAGGGTTTCCATATCGGGTTCAAATGGGAAGGAGACGTTGGAGGTGGGCTCGTGCATGAGAGGATGTATTTTGGATTGTGCATGAGAGGATGTATTTTGGAACTTTCACGCATGTCTCAAAACTTTGCATGAGGTCAAACTGTATGACAAAACAAATTTAAATGACTTGTGTTGGACCAATGGGGAGTGCTTAGCCTAGCACCTTCATTTTAGACCCACCCTAGGTTTTTTTGATTGAGATTATTGGTCCAGATTGACTGAATGTTACTTGTATCCTTTGAAATTTACATTCCATTACTTGTTTACTTTGTAATCTACACATAGACTTTAACTTTCACCCCCAAAAAAGACATGTTTTTGGGTGGAAAAAAATATATTGCCCTTCATTGTGTAATGAAATCCCCAAAACATATTCATTTGTCAAAATTGGACTTTTAAAGTAATCAAAAAGTATGTGTGAAAATAAGCAATTTTCAACGCTTTAAACATACTTTATTCCAAGAGACAACATGGAATCAAGAATTTGATGGTATGGGAGTGTTCATCATGTACATATGCATGGCTACATATGTTTTTTTTGGAGATCTAAGGCTGTATGCCCTTACTTGCACCTACTTGACTATATTTGGACAAATGTAGATGAGTTCTAAAATAACATGAAAGTAGCATAAATACTTGATTTTATTTCAAATTTTCTCATAAAAAACAAGCCCCTCAAGTGGACCAAACACCTATGTAATTGCATCTACCATATTTGTCACCATATTTGTCAATGAAGACATACTTTGATGGCCATACTTGGAGGTAGGTCAAATTGTAGTTTATAAAAGTACTTTTTCTGTCTATTTTATTGTGCTTGACATAAAAACCCATTCATTTCCTACTGACCACGTGCATTAACTGAGTCATTGATCTTAATTTTGCATTAAATACACTCAAAATGTCTATATGGATCGTGAACCCAGTAACTGTTTTTGGGTTTTAAAACTGAGTTGAAAAGGTACCACCTAAATAACTTGGGCCATGTGTTGCTTTGGATCACCCTCCCTAAACTGATCAGTCCTTTAAGGACATGAAAAGGGTGACAGTGTGACAGAAATTTGGTACTCCTTAAAGAGTTTTCACGCACACACTTTTTCAAATTGTTTGTAGCCACAAAATTTATCATGTTGAGACATTTGTCATCTCATATTTGACATTGTGCCGCATCCAATACTAGCTTCATAAACTTAAGTTCGAAAAAAATTGTGGCTGCATGAACACATAACACTCTTTGAGTGCTTGCCACAAGGTTATGAACAAGGACTAGTTAACATAGCCACTTTGAGAGACAATTTTTTTTGAATAGCCAATTGGAGCTACCAGTGTTTAGAAAATTTTGCCAACTGACACCCCATTATGGGTAGATGGTAGCCAAAATCCTTACCTGGACAAAATGGAAAAAAAAACACTGCTTTGGACTGTTAGTAGGCAGTAAGAAACTGATATGTACTAGTGATCCAGCATTGGGTGCCAGTTATGGATCCTAGTGAGCTGAAAGGCTAGCCTAGTAGAGCGAGGCATTTGGCGAACTGGGAGCCATAACTGGCACCCAGTGCTGGCTCCCTGGCATAAAGGACTAAATGTGCTGCTTAGGTAGGTCTTAAAGTAGCTAGGTAGGTCTTAACATATTCCAGGTAGGTAGAAAAGGCAGAATCTACCACTGTGACCGATTACAGAAAATTAGCAATGCCTGAAAATGTGCAGAGTCGGCAGGTTGAGTCCTTTATGGAGATTTTAGCAAGACTGTATGCTAGTTTTATAGCCTACATAGGCTAGTTTATCACCTGCCTACAGACCTTTACAGCAGGGAATGTGCATGTTCCTAGGCACATTCTGCCCTTAGGTATGTTCTGGCATTAGGGGCACAGACGCTAGTATGTAAATCACTTGCGTACCTTTCTTCAAATCTCGGCCTCCTGGCTAAGATCAAGTGTAGGTGCAAAAGAGATTAAATTGCCAAGAGTGCATTGCATTTGCAAGGTACCTTATATGCATGAATACAAGAGGAGGCACCTTCTGCTTATAACAGACCTCAGACACTTACTAAGTAGGTGGAAGGGGCCTCTTGCCCGCAAATAGTAGGTGCAAGGTGTTTCTCCCTCCTACTGCCTACATATGTTTATGCTTTGTGCACTGCATTGCATAAAGTCCAGATGTGAGGGACATTCCCAAAATGTAGAGCCACATTCGGCGAGCCTTGTCCTAGGCCCTTGTTTGTGAGAGCCCACACCCTAGGGCATTACCCTACACTTACTCAGCCTAACCCTGATGCTTTGAGATGAGGTCGAGCAGGAATGCTTATTAAGAGAGGAGGAGCTCTAAGCGAGGTGATAGCTTCCATCTGTAATGTGTCTCCTTCTATTCTCCTGAATAATCTTTCACTCTTCAGTTCCTAGGGAGGAAAATCTGTTGCGATAAAAAAATTCTGGTCAGCAATCCTCATTGTTGTAGGGAGACATCCTCATTCCAGGTTCATGAGATATGGCGTAGGTGATATGTCCCATATTGAGTCGACATTTGCAAATGGGGTCGGAACTTGGAACACTGCAAACGTTGCAGGTACTAAAAAGTTTTGTTTCAGGATGAAAGAAGACAAGTGGAACAAATTCTTCTGTGAAGTCACAATTGCATGATGAGTTTTGAGATCAGATAGCATAAAAGGCGTACATGTTTCTAGCTGCCAATTCGCAAGCGCATCCACGATCCTTCTCATCCGGCTGCGGATCTCGAGATTCCGTGCGGATCAGTGATAAATCACGTTTCGGTTTCGATGTATGTGTAAAACTAGATCAGCACAGCTAAAACTATCGAAAAAAATGGTTTCAACATGTCGTTTACTTGCTTACAAATGCAAATTTCAATTTTAACGAACTCTTTAAATTATGAAAATTACGCTAATAAATTATAATCTAATATGGTTGCAAAACTGTTCCCTGTTTTTATTTATTTAACACATTTGTACAGTAAATAAATTTGCAGCTTTGATATTGAATCTCTGATCTCTGAACTTGCATTGGTTTTTTTTTTCTTTACCAATTTTGGTATGCTGCTCAAGTGGGATCAGCTATAAAAAGAACTACAAAGGAGGTAGAATATCATTTGCAAGTTCAAGTGTTATTAATTCTTCCAGTAATTCTCTTGGCAAGAATTCTATGATAATATTCAGGTCACACATGAGAAGTAACCAACCTCAGATGAGCTCTTGATTCAAAGATTTTGAATAACTTGAATCAATTTATAACCTGGATCATCTTGCCCAAGAATTTCTTAGTTCAAGGAAATTTCTTCGGCAAAGAAAACTCTCAAACCCACCACCAAAACCTTTTGTCACAACCATTCAGTGAAAACATGGTAGTGCTCAAAAATTCAGTTGCAGCAAGAAGAAGAAGAAAATGTGAAGAACTTTTAATATATGCTTAAATGTCTGCATGACCAGATGATATTGAGAAGAACAATACATGAAGCATGCTGATGCATGAGAACAACATACACATTACATGGCTGCAGCTCATGTGTTGCAGCAGGAAATTATTCAGCTTGAAGAACTTCACAAATGAACTGAGATTGATGATGAACTAGAAGCCACAGAAGATAGGGTAGTCATACTGGTTATGCAAGTACAACCAGCAATCATAGAGGGGAAGACTGCACTGATGAAGAGGGGCACAGCTGCAACCTGGCCTTGCAAACACAATTGTAGAGAACCGGATGTAACATATGATTTCATCGTGAAGATGACAGCTTCCTTGAGGTTGTACACATGGTATAGTTTCCGGGCTGCTGCCAGGGCCTGCATGCAATTCCACCCATAATGAACCCACCCAACCCAACACGCCCTTGAGCATGACTAGTTCACGTGAGTCCGTCTGTCATTACGTGATCATCATGAGATCAACAGAAAGAAGAAGGAGGAGGAGAAGAAGAAGGTGATGATGATCTCAGGAATTTCGTCTATCACATATTTTGTTTCTCAAGACATTGCAATAGAAGCTCAAACAACCGATCCATGAAAGGAATTGTACTTGTTGCTGGCTGCAGGATGGTCTCCTGAGCAGCTTCTTGTAACAGCGCCTTGGTCTTTACCAGCTGCTTGCCATGACCCAAATTGCCAAGTTTGCGCACATCGTGATGATGCTGCTGATGATGATGATCAGCGCTATTGTCATGATCAATATCACCGATTCTGCTGCTGTCCGTTATCTGCATCATGAAAACTGATCATGAGTCTGCTGCAGCTGATCAAAACTGAAATCTTGCTCCATAACAATTAAGAACCTACATTGCAGAAAGTAGTAATGTGCACATACATTGCAGGTCATGGGTTTCATTGAATTCATTCCTGATTCTCACCAGCTTGTCAGACTTAGCAGGGTCTTGCAATATGAGCTTGCTAGAGGCTGCAGCTCCTGCAAGAGAGACCTGCATACTACTGGCACCCAAGATCATGATACCTGCACCCATGACCAGCACCAATAGCAACTCCATGTTAAGGGTGATTAGCAGCTTCTAGCCTGATATTCAATCCCATCTGATTCTATGAACTTCTTTGAGAATGCTGTGAAACAAGTAGTGTACAGTTTCTCTCAAAAGAGGTCATGAGGTTCTAGCCTGATCCATCCCAGCTTCTTCTTCTAAAGTCCTTGAGATTACTGCAACCACCAGTTAGGGGTTTGGCTCCAAAGAGTGAACTTCTATATAGCCTGATCATGATCATCCTAGAAGCTGGTTCTAAGCTCTTACTTCCTTGGGAATTCATCCTGCAACCACAGAAAAGTCTCTGAAGAAATAAATTCAGAGGTGAGCTTCTAGCCTCCCATCTTGATGAGCTTCTTACTTCCTTACAGTGCATGAAAGAACAGTGAATTTTTCTGAAAACTGTGAGCTTCAGATTCTGACCTCGCATGGGCTTCTACAACTTCTTTGTACATGCAATTACAACAGTAATTTCACTGAAAATTGTGAGCTTCTAGTTCTAAAAAGTGTACCTGAAGATTCTTGTACATGCAACAACAGTTTCAAGTTGAAAAATAGAGTTCAGTTTAACAATAAAAAAACTGCAAGAAAAAGAAGAATGGTGAGTTTTAAAACACCAACCCCTGGAGAGAGAGGCACACACTCACCCACATGAACAAGAAGCAGCAGTTGTAATGAGGCAATGATCTGTACTGTAACATACTTCATGACTCCCTTGAAACAAATAGATGATCTGAGAAGTTCTAGTTTTTGCACAAATTTTTTAAAATGCAATATGAACCTTGAAGGGAGAGGAGAACACTAGTGGAATGTGTAAGAAGCTGGTGAGGAGGAACTCATGTTGAATGGGTTTCACTCTTATGAAGAAGTATGGATATATATAAAATATCTCTACATGGAAAAAGTAAAGATACATATAGATATGGACATACCCTTCTATTGTTGTCTAAACTCGGGTTCCTTGTTGCTTTGAACAACCATAGATGATCAACTATATCTGCAAACATGATCAAAAGATAGATAGATAGATAGATAGATATGCTTCTAATATGATCATCAAGCCAAATTCAAAAATAATTGAATTTATTGTCACATCCAACATGTCTTTTATGGGCTATGCTTGGAATTTGGTGTTTGATAAAAGTATGATATATATATATATATGAACTTGGGCTGGGTGTTGGTTCACACTACCATTGATGATTGGCTATGCATATGATAAAAAAGAAAAACATGCTTTTATGATTCACATGAACCTAAATTTCAAAATATTTGAAATATTGTCATTGTGAGTACCATTTTTGGCATGTTGTTATGTCCAGCATCTTTTGTGGGCTAAGCTTGAAATTTGGTGTTTGATCAAGATCATGACCACCACTGTGATAAGTTAGTCAGTCACTTAATATTGATCTATGATCAAGATCATGTTAGGCAAAAATATGATTACTTGGAAAAGCTGTTTGAGGTTCTATCACGTTTCTCTTTGGGTATTTCTGGAACCAACTTCTTTGATCAGTTTTTTACCCTTTTCAGTAAGTACCATTGCACTTTTGTTTCATGATTTAATGAAGTTTTTGGTGTTAAGTAAATTCAGGCAATTCATGCTCATTGTCTTTCATCTACTAGTTTAACATAAGCATTCAAGTCAAGCTTGGATTGTGAGATGGGGGACAACCTGTGTTTTTTTTCCTGACAAATTTTGTTAATTTTTTGACCAAAAAGTTGGGAAATTTTTGAAAAGTTTTGTTTTAAATTACAAGATAATTTGAATAATTTGACTATTTTTTTGGGTTTTTTGCCAGGTTTTTTATATTAGCAAATTATTTATAGAAAGTAAAACCATGTGAACAACAATCAAGGAAATTTCCTCACGTAGTAGTTACCTTGAACCTGGCTACAGCTTGTAGTCAGGTGAAAGGTGGTGAATATTATACACGTAGTCAAGGTTGCTAGTTGCTACTTACCTCTTTCATTACTTTTTTAGTTACTGACCCACCTATTTTAAATAGGTTGAGGTATCTAAGAGCCAGTAAATGAATGCCATGTCAACAAACTATGTATAAACCTTAACAATAATTTTGTGCAATGCAGTTGAACTTACCCGTGGACCACTTTCTATCAATAAGTACCACACAATCTGTTGCAATAATGGAAATGAGCTTTGAACATGCAAAAAGCATCATCACATTTTTTCCTTTGTATGTTTTAGTCCTTCGTTGAGGTGACAAAATCCTATTTGTTGATGTCAGAGAACCAACAACTTTCACAATCCGAAAGGTACTCTTCTACCCATCAAAATAACTTTCACCAACTTGTCTCTTTTCATTGTCTTTATCACTGCAGCAGTGTCTTTTTGCAGTCTCAATGTCACAACGGCTCTTTATGCAAGGAAAAGGGTCTGTTGAAAGACCCTTCTCCTATACTTTTGATTTCTATGGCTGTGCATGAGAAAAAACTGAGCTGCTTACTTGGCTTTGTGGATGTGACCTGTTAATATTGAGAGATGTGAGAAGGGAATGATTGATTCTTGTGGAGATAGAAATTTTTTGTTTGGAGTTTTTGGGTTTAGCTTAGTGTTTTAAGGTTTAGGATTTGTGGCCTCAACCACTGAACCACAGGTCAGAACTGACATCCTTCAGTTAACCAAGCCTGGGCAACCTTAACTCACCTATGAAACTATGAGCTGGTTAGCATTTTTTTTTCACAAAAATCCTTTGTATTCACACTGGATTTTATTATTCCACAGCTAAGTGGCAAAACATCGCTTCAAAAAAAAAACTGTTGGATGTGGCTTCAGGTATGGTAAGAACTCAATTTATCTAAATTCTGTTAAACAAAAAATACGAAAATAAAAAGATGTTTAATGATCCTTTTATATTGTTGGCTACCCTTTAGAACCTGATGTAAAGTTTAGTGTTCTTTTCATAAAAATATTCCAACATTTAGAAATCAAAAGCTTCAATATTCAATTTAGTTTCTGCATTCTTGAAAAACATTTCGCAGCTGACATGATGGCCAAAATATTTGATTATCAATAACCTCAAAAAAATTGGATAGAATTAATTGTTCTAGTAGTAAGAACATTTTCAAAATATTAATATTGGCAGCATTTTCAAAATTCTATATTCAATAATACTTGGTGCATTTTCATAATGTAGTCATCAAATCTGGAAATGCAGAAAGTACTCATCAAAAGGCACAGGGTGGAGCTTTGACAGACTTCACTCAAGGCAAGAAATCTGAAGAGCAAGAAAGTACCTGAACAACATGTATGACATTGCATGTATGGTTCAAGGTCTGCTACAATTATTGCAAAACCTTTGCTTCAATGTTTTATGTTTTTTTCTTGTAAAGTTCCAGGAGATAGGCACAGAATGCTAGTAACTGAGCAGAAAGAAATGTAGAAATCCTTCATAGGGATTCATCACTTTGAGCACAATTGGAAGATGCAGCAAAATTGGGCTGGAGTAGCTTAGGTCACATGAAGACCACATTGGGTTCATTTCACTCTGAATATCATGGGGCTCATCTGCGCACTTGGATTTAAATGACACAACGCCCAATTCTCTGATCTTGAGCAAAATAAATACCAGTACAGTTGGATCTATGCTGATACATCCAAGTGCTGTCAAGTTGTACAATTATTCTCTGGTTAGAACTCTCAGTTACATTTGCATAGACATGGACATTCTTTCTGGTATTCTATTACTGAAGAGTGCATCCTTGCACATTGTGTTGCCTGCCTTTTTCCTCATTGCAGTAGTGGAGATTCTAAGAGATTTTTCAATAGCTCAAGTAGTGCAAACACTAGCTGAAAGTGTTCAACATATTTTCAGCTCTGGTAACTAATCTAGAGGCAAGTCCCACAGACAGTTGGCCTGCAATGTCAAAAGAGATGCTAGATTACCCTTCCATTATACTGTGGGTGCTGGAACTGGCAGAGATGGCAGCTGCTGCATTTGCTGCAGGCTCTGCAGCAGCAGATGTAGGAATGGGTGCAGGGGGCCTTTGGAGCATTGGGTGCCATTGTGATTGGCTTGACTGGCCCTGTTACAATTACTGGCCTTGCAACTGCTGCTGTCAGGGCAGCAATTGCAGATTGGTATTTCTCTACGGTCTCACCATTGTGTCCTGGGTGCTAAGGACCTGAGATTCTGCATCCTGCAGGTAATGCAGATGTATGTTTGTCCTCTCCTTGTTGAACTTTGATGATTTTCAAGGTATCAGACACCTACAAGAGACTTTTGGGAGCTCCAGTTCATCCAGATTCTATGTCCACATCTGATCAGTTGGTCTGTGGTGATTGGAGTCAAAGTTATGACTTTGAGTAAATCCAAAAATGTCCCTGATATTGGGAATGTGTGCAGTGGGAATAGCAGCAGAGAGGGGACTAGGGAAGGATGCATTTGCAGCTGTTGGTGCCCTAGTTGAGTTCTTTTATAAGGTTGTCCTGCAAGAAGAGTGATTTAAATTGGTAAAAATGTTCTGCATTAGTTGAACTATGTTCCCAGCAAGGTATGAGACAAAATGTGCATCTGAATGAAGTGCACACATGCTGCATACTGTCTCATGTTCTGTTCTTTTGTTGGTGGTTATGACCTTGTAGGTGGCAGAAATTACTAAATCTTACAGATCTATGGGCACCAATTTTGCCAATTGAACCCGATGAATCCATGCTCACTGTGTCGTTGCTGCCATCAAAATTTTGACTCCACAGCATCCTAGTAGTCAATGACCATGATCCTGATGTGAAGAATGTGATTAGTACTTAGTCAGCAGTTGTTCAGGCCTCTCCTAATGCTGTCGTTGTGACTGGTTTGACAGCCTAGCAGGAAAATCGTTGTTTCAAATTGGGTTTCTTGTTATGTCATCTGACCAGTAAAACATGTTCAAGACTCACATCAACATTTTATTCAATTTTCGGTTGTCAAATCTAGGTGATAGATGGATGACAAGTTCTATGTTGTTCTCAGCATAGGGACTGCACTCATTCTTGTTGTGTTTGTTTTGGTTTGCCTGGAACTGGCACCACATTGGTTTGGTTACCTTTACTGTGGAGTTTCTCTGCCATCACATTGAAGAGAAAGAAAAAGAATCCAATTCTTAGGCACATTGTTATCTAGGCTGGAGGATGAACTGACCATACTAAAGATCTTTGAGAGAATTTCTGAAGCTATGTATTGCACTTGTTCATACCAATAATTTGGAAAGCAATTGGTGAGTGTCCGGATACGAATCAGCTAGTGCTGGAGGCATAATTTATACTCATGAAGGAAAAGGGGAAGGTGGGCTCCAAGTTGTGGACAATCCTGAAAAGATTCACTCTGTGGGGGTTTACTTCTCCTCGCTCCTGCTGATTGTCAGAGAGATGGAATGGAGGAATTACTGGCGGATCAAAGAGTATGAAGCCTGTTCCAGTAGAGTAAATGCAATGCTTCCTTAGGAACAAAATCATTGTAAAATCCGAACTCCACATATTCCTCCTCAATCACAATCCCTATCCATCTAATGTCAATTTCACAATCAAGTTCAGAATATAAGGGAAAGAAAAAAGCCATTCATCGACAATGGCTTGCCCACCTTGTGCCAAATTTTAACCAGCAACCATTAAAGTAGGAAATGCTCTGGATGAAGTTCCTGTGAAAATGAACTTACAATATCACCTTTTGAATTTTCCTCAAAATATGAGACCAAATGAAAATTAACTACATGGTTCCATCTAGTCTCTCATTAGTCAATAAAAGTACTATGCATCTCAGGCCATTGTTGGGCCCTACAGAATCTAGTGGGACTCTGAACAATTCATCTGGATGTAAGATGGATATAGTCTAAGATGGATCGACTGTGCAATAATGTTACAAAGAAAGGGTTTTGTCATACTAATTGTTTCTCCTTCTAAGTGCTTGCAGCTTTTGCTCATGAAATGTGGTGGACAATTGATTTATGCTGTTCCACTTGGCCAAGATTCAAAGCTGCTTCTCTTGTGATTTTTACAACTTCTCTTGTGAGTTTTACAGGGATATTATAGGAATCGAGCAAACTTGAGGAAGTGACCATACTGGCGAGTCTTTCCAGACCAGCCCCTTCTTTTCGTCTCCGCCGAAGTCATTTAATTTTTTGGTTCCCATTCTCTCTGTAGCCGTCAGAAGACAACTTTTTGTGCAACCTTAGCAAGTTAATAGGGATTTAAGTACCACCCGGCTTCTCTCCTGGGAATTCGATCAGAGAAACTGGGAACAGTATGTTGCGAATTGGCCACGACAGGTCAATCCACATGTACCTACTACTGGAGGTATAGTCAAGGAGAATAACCAGGGCATAACAGTTCCCTGGTACCGCATTGCACAAGCTCCTTCGAAAGCAGTATTGTCGTTCGCTGCAAATATCTTCCTAAGGTACGAAAGTTTGCCCCGCTCATGGTTGTACGTGACATTGATGCGGCCTGGGGCATTGATGCAGTTCCAGACTGCACTATCACCGTGCCAATACGAGGGTGCATGGGTTGCACAGGCCTAAGCTGGTCCTTACAGAACCATGAGTCATTGTAGGCATGTTGGTGACGAGCTCCAGAATGAACTTTCTGTAGAAGTCGCTGGGATCGGACATGTAACTGTATCCCGGCTGATTCAGGACTCCCATCATCAGTGTTCCCATCCCGGCCGCAAGTGCCGATAGGGTCCTCCCTGCTGAGCCGGTCTTTCGTCATTTCTTCTGTATATCTCCATCGTGGCAGCGTGAAACTTCTGATCAGCAAACGAACTTGTGGACCCAACGAAGGAGCTCCAGTAGCCAGAATATGCTAAGGATGAGCGACTATCTTGTAGTATCAACTATCAAGTCAACTGAACCAGACAAATTACGACCCGTTGCTACAATGTTCAAACTTCAGCTGCTACTCAATATAGAAGTGTGGGAGTTTTCCCGGGTTTTATAGATAGCTGCGATGGCTCCTGAGTCTCGCCCGGTCACTTCGGTGTCAATGTAGACGTAGCTACGTAACCTTTATCTGTGTCCAATTCATCTCCCAAAGCAGTACTGAAGCGCCATCGTACAGAAGTGGAAAACCCACGTTTTTCTGCTACAGGTACCGGTTTTCTGCTACATGTACCTGTAGCGGAGAAAAGTAGTGGCCACGCTTTCAGTTTGATTCGTTCGTTGAGAATCCTGATGCGGGATTTATGTCGTGCCTTGGTACGGAACTGGAGAATCCAAGTTTATCCTCATCTACAAGATTGTACTACTGCAAGAAAAATCATGTGCGTCGGAACTGATGGAGTTAGCAGAAGATTGCAACAACAAAACTGCAGTATGGAGAAACATAACACGCTCACCACAATAACTAAAAGCTGAAGGCTGATATATATATGTACAATCTCCACAATTATACACCAAGCCCTCAGGAGACTTCTGTGATGTCATGAGCTGCAGCATCTTCTGGCCTTTGTTCCTCACTTTGGCCTTAAACTGGCCTTAGTAGTCAAAGTGGCATCTGTGTTGCTGAAGTTGCCAACTGCCACTGTTATCAGCAACAGTCTACAAACCACAGTCGGTTCACCATGCAAATGCCACCCAACAGTCAAGCACCTTCAGAGTTTTGTAAAGATGCATCAGACAGTCACTGGCAAGAAGTAACCTTCGATGGTGTAAGGGGAAGGGGATCCATATTTGTATCTTCAATGATTGGCTAACTAAACAAAATTTGTGGGACAAGCTACCTTAAGTTAGTGGGAACATCTTGATGTAGTATATGGCAGCATGTTGTGCTGTCGGCTAAACTTGTAATATCATCCATGGAGAAAAATCAAAGAGCTTCCAAGAGTAGTCCAGATTTATCCAGGACAGTAAGAATCAAAGTCCAAGATGCAAAACACAGAAACGAGCAAACACCACAAGTAAGAGTGGAGCATGCCTGCCATTCAGACTCATCTTCAAGAACTGCTGTCTGCAAAAGCAAGAACCCAGTGAAAAAATGGAAGCCCTGCATGAATCAGCAACTCCTCAGATAACGCTTGCAGTAGAGCAGACAATAGTTGGGGAGAGATTATTGCTTAGGACAGTACAAAACCTGCCAAGATTGCAAGAAAGGTGCACTGTAAGACTAACAATACAGCCTGAAATCTGACCCAAAGGAACCCAAACCTTGCTCAATGAGAAACATGTAGGGAAAGGGCAGAAGGCAAATGTAGACGAGAAATATGAGTGCCTCTGATTACAGTGGCCAACAACCCTGCAATGTGAAGAGCAGCGGGTAGAAAACCCAGAGTTTCACTGTCACATCAGCTGTCTCTCCCCACACCAAATCCATCAGTCCTGCCTGCAATGTGATTACACCCTAAGGGAAAGACACATACAAAGAGCCATGAAAACAGCAAGTATCAAACAAGGCCACCTGAACAACCTTCAGATTCCAAGTTGTCCCCATCTTTGCAGAAGTCACTACATGTTGTCTATGGGTGTGTGTTATGCAGAAAGTTCAAGTTGATGAATGAAGACCTTCCGAAGAAATAGTGCAACTCTCATTCATTTGGAGATCACACAGGTTGATATATCTGTCACTCTCATTTGAACACTCCAGTAATGACCTGGGCACTCTGTCGCCAGGATTGCTTTGGGCATTCACCCTTGGTAGTGCACCTTCCCATGACCTCAACTTGTTAAGAAACAGAGAGAAGACATACCTTGCCAATGGCAACTTAATGATTGCCATTGGTAATGATTTTGAAGTAGTTCATGGTCACATCCTGCATTACTGCCCACCCAAAAAGAGCCACACTCCTTGCTGCCACCAGATACACCACATATGCCATCCATACCAATAACAAATTCTGCAAGCTGGAGTGTCTTCAAAAAATGCTGATACATCCAACTTGACTTGCAGATACAAATATCCAGTATGTACTTGCTTATCTCCTGAATAATCTGAAATCTTAGCAAAATGCTGCAAATCCACAGGATGTTGATGACACCCTACTAAAGTTACTACTTGGTGCGCATCTTTTTCTGTTGCTGACAACAAGGGTGAATGTACTGCAGGCTCCTCAATTTCCACAAAGTCAAACAGGATTTCAACATTTTTTCAGCATTGAAACCAGAATGGCAGTGGGTTTACTTGTTAACGAATGCAACTAGGGTGACCTTGAATACCCCATGTCAGACTCACAAGACATTCTCAGGGATTGAGCAGAATAGTGTAGCTGAACTATACAAGGATTACTTGAGAGCAATGGGATCTACCATTCTTCTTCGCTGGAAAGAGAAATGCAATATCACCATCTTACACCATAGTCCATATTTTGTTCAGCTCCTCCAGCTGCACAAGGCACAAAGCTCAAACTCAAAGTTCAAAAACCCTCCTCAAAAAGCCAGTCAATTTGCAGGTTACATAACTCTTTTGATATACTGGGCACATTAGTAACAAACATCCTGAAGAGTCATCACATTCATTCAACTGCGAGATCTGTGTACTATGGGGAAAAGGAGTCAGCTATACTCATGTAACAGACAGGGAAACAATGAATTTCCTCCCAACACTGATCAAGATACCATATAATAAATATCTTTCTTGGTGATGGAAATCGCAATAAAGTTAATCATAAAAGCAAGAAGAGATTTTCTTCAAGCATTTGGATCAAACAGCTTTTGCATCTTCCCTTTACACTGAGTTGAAGAGGATTCCTGAACCTTGCCAAGAGTTTCTTGCAGCCAATGAGGTGAGGCAGGATGCACCCTAGGGCCCAGTATAGTACTATATCTGAATATATCTGAACTAATATCAATAGATAATTGCCCAAAGTTTGTGAAATTAGGTCAATTATTTTAGGACATATTATTGCTGAGCAGTCCATGCATCCAATAGCAAACTAAATACGACATATTATTAGCAACTGCTCACAGATTAGCCCTGCAGCTCTGGAACCAGACTCTTATTGATTATGTGGTATATAACTGGCATAGTGGAGCTTAAGCACACCTGACTTCTTTGAGAACAAAGAGACAAGAAGGCCTGAGGGGAGCAGGTTTCTAGTTTCACTTGCACGATCAATTCAATGGACTTATAATTCGGAAAGTGGACTTTCAAATCTAACAGAAGTTGATGTGATCCATTATTTTCCAATGCAGATTGCTGAAAGGTTCTTTATCAACTTTCCTGTGTAGATTTCTTTAAGCTTATACTTGGAAACACTAGAGGAGTTGGGGATGCAATCATGCTTCAAAGACAAAAAGTTGCAAGCTGAAGCCTGCAGGTTGAAGCTAGACTCGGTCAGGATATCCTACATGAATTTTTTAAAGTTTCTCCTCATTCTCCACACCTATACTCACCCTAAAGGAGTTCCCACAATGCCTCTATTCCAAGTTTGGGAGAGAGTCAATAATAAGTCCAACATTCAGCCTTGATGTTTCAAAGCTTGGATTGATTTGGTTTCTATTCATGTTTTGTTGGCTCTTCCTTCTAGAAGCACTTCATTCTATGATTAGGGTTTCCATGCTTAACTTCTCTTAAAATTTACATTATGTTGCACATCCAAGATGGAGATGTCAACTCCTGAACACAGGGCTTTGGAATCAGTTTGGTACCTTACGTTGTCTAAGTTATGCTATGACACGGAATTAGGGAAGAGCTGGTTGCTCTTTCAATTGGTGTGAATTGTCACTTCTACAGCGCTGGAAAGTTTGCTTTTGGTTTTGTTTTTCATCATTCAACAAACAGTGCTGGTGGCTTTATACCCTGAGTTGCTGTTATGATGATTCAAGTTTCTGGAATTCTACCTGCTTGGCTTTTGTTTTGTTCCTGATTTTATCGGCCTCTTTATGTTAAGCTTATCAGTTGTCTGTGGTGTGATTGGTTTTGGTTGCGGTGATTTGTTTTGAATACTTTATTTCTTGGAGCTACCTGCATTGGAGATGCGACGCTTCGGAGAATGGAAGGGATTTTGATGAGCGGACTTCAAGAAGCTAAGTACCAGATTAGTGAAGCAGAGTGGGAGCTCATTTTTTTTGAATTGTTGTTGTTGTGTGTTTTTCTTTTTGAGCATAATGGCCTGTGAGATGAATACTCATGCGCAACCAGACTACATTGCTTTTGTTTTTTGATACGCGAAGTTTTTGGCTTGGTTGTCAGGAGTCAATCGAGATAGGCAGATTAATCACGCACATTGGGAGATGATGAACGACTTAGGGAGCTAGAGAGCTTGCCTGAGGTGGTTCCTTAGTTTTTGGGCTTGATATGCTCAAATTACTGTTTGTACTGTGGGGTTGAAGGAATGAGGCCTGTCTGGTATGGGAACTCTGAGGGAATTGTCAATTGCCATTTGTTGCTGGATCTTGGGTGTGCAATTTCTTTGTAAAAATTCCTGGGGATGGTTATTGAGTTGAGAGGATTGTGAACGTGTGATGTGGTGATGTTTCGTTGGCTTCTGGGAAATTGATGTTGGGTAGTGTGTGGGTATTTTGATAGCCAAAATTTGCAGTTGGATGGGAGGTTGGAAGGGAGCATCTGTGGAATTGTGTGGAGCTCGGACACCTACCGAAGGCAATGATAGCTCATGAGAGACGCTCAAAATGATCTGATCCCAGTTACCTGCTTTAGTTAGGAACTGCTACTTCCTGTCAACTGGTATTATGTATTCAGACATAGAACTCTGGCATGAGATGGAAGGGTTGCAAGTTGAGTACAGTTGATTGAATGCCTTCTATAGAACTGATTGTGTCCCCTAGCTTCTTGGTTTGTCAATTGCATTCTATAACATCGATTTATGTTTTGATTCTTTTTTGTTACAATGTCACGTGTAAAATGAATGGCTATATATTTTATTGTCTTTATATCATGGACCCAATTCAAGGATTTATTTTTTCATCTTACATTAAGAGCTATTAAATCTTATTTTAGGATAGACCAATCAGTGACCGAACATTTAAATGCTTAGGGTAAGCCAGATCCAAGGGGAGGGCTCTGTTGTTTTTTATGTCCAAATAAAATTTGAACCCCTCCTCTTGGAGCATCTGACATACTAACAATTGTCAAAAACGAATAAGAAATGAGAAAATTATGACCCTCCAAAGTAAAGGGGTCAAGAACTCCAAAACACAAACCACCAAACATTACAAAGGCCAGTTCTCGAACACCCAAAAAAATATTTATATGTTGCTCTGTTGCTATTAGAATTCAAAAATGATTTGTAAAATTTCAGGTGTCACTCCTACAGCATTTTAAATTATTTAAAATATATTATAAATAAGAAAGTTATGAGGTTTGAAAGCAGGAGGGGTCAAAATGAAGAAAAATGAAAAAAAATGTAGTTTGTAATTTGAAAAAACTTATGTTCTTTATTACTCTTTTTTGGCTGGTCCTTTGGCTTTGCATTTCCAAGATGCTTTGTGGAGCTTGAGAAGGCGCTCCTATGTCATTTTAAACAACTCGAAATGGAGAAGAATTGAGAAAGATCTGCCAAAGTGCTTGGTCATAGGTAGACGATCAGTGATGGGCCAGTCTACCCTACCTTTTAGTCAAATAGTTCTCATGCTGAATCAGTTTTTCAACACAGGTGCCCATTCTCCAGACCTAACAGCTGTTAACACTTATCACCAAGGAGTGGGCAAGGTTCGATTTTGGCTCATAGCCCACCCAGGCTTGCACTGCTCAACTACAGGCTTCCTATGCCAAAATCCGTCAAATCTTGCCTCGCCTCTAGTGCATATTGTGTTCTACAATTTCCATGTCTGCAAAAAGGACTTGTAGGGCTCTGTTGTGGACCTCTCCAAAGAGATCTTGTTGTTCGCATTTGTATTGTCAGGGTTACTTACATTTTCCAACTGTCCATTTTGTGACACAGGTGTTAAAGATGGAAAGACTTTTGTGAAAAATGCTTTGTGATCTCACATATATCTACACTAATATAATAATATTGTCTAGAATTTTCTTTTCTTTTTCCCAATTGGAACTTGGATTGGTTAATTAAAAAATTCCAAAATATTTAACCCTCAAGTAAATGTATATCTTTTATTCACAAAAATTGATCTGGGTTAGATCAAAGTATGTATAGTTCATTAATGTCTATTGGGTCAAGTCAAGTCTGGGTACTTAGAAGCATATACCCTCAGCTATAGCAGGTAAAGGTTATCATTATTCACCTAATTATATTCCACAACCAAAACACTTAAAATGTTACAATTGCGAGGATACTCTTTCAACCTTATGGGTTGCACTTTTTAGATAGGACAAAATATATCTACCGTTCAAGTGTCTACCAAAAATCCAATGCTCATTGCATTGATATTAAAGTTATTGTAGGTTCCCAAAATATTGTTTTTTTGTTGTTCACTGGTGAAGACCATTCATTTACATTCAACAACAACAGCTTCCATTCCATGGCTGAAGCTTCCAGCTCTAGTTCTAGATCACACATTCCAAACTCCTTACAAAATTGGAACATTGGCTTAAACAAGATTAACACCAAAGTGATGTAATTGTTGAGCAAGTCTTGTTGTTAGTTGATGAGCAAGAATTGTACAAAGTGAAGAATTCAAAAAATATTGTCTAGCCAAAACATCTACGTTCAAAACAAATTAGATTCTTGTTTCATAGGTATATTGCATGGTTACTTGGGTGGGTAGATAGGAGGAATGAAAGGGAAGAACATTTTTCCAATGAGCTCAAAACCATTATTAGAGAATATAATGGTTACCAGATAGCAACATTGGAACAAAATTGTGCAAAGTGAAGAAGCCAAAGGGTAACAATCTAGCCAAAGCATTGAGTTCAACAAAATATCAGATTTTTTTTCAATAGGTATATTGCATAATTGTTGCTTGGGTCCAAAGATAGAGGAGTGAAGGGAAAAAAAGGGTTTTTTCACCAATTTTAACACCATTCTTCTCTAAGAATGGTGGCATGCATTCATGGTTGGGTGTCCACCCCTCTCAAAAACCATAGGAATATATTGGACTTTTTAAATTTATTTACTACAAACAAATTTATATGGGACAAACTTAATTGAAAAAAATCCAACAATTCAAAATAAGATTATTTGTATAGTGATGATGTTTTTCTACATGCATTCATTGTTGCTAGTTTGAACCCCGTGCCTAATGCACAGGTGTGTGTTGTATTTGACGGTACATATTACAAAATTACAATTACAAACTACATTTCCAAAACCTCTTTATATACGGCATTTCACACGTATCCATTGGGACCCTGGCCACAGAAAATCTTGATGTTTGCACTGCTTGTGACCCGTGAGATAGCAACATACAACTGACCATGGGAATAGACCGGAGACAACAAATATACCTCAATGTTGTTCAACTTGTAAGTAAGTAGTAAGTTACTTATTTAGTAGGTATCAATTTGTTAAAAATTATTTCTTTGTTTTTGTATGTTGATAAATTCAAGTATCAATACTTTGTTTCAAATCTAAAAATGTAAATAAATTTTATATTTAACTTAATATTTTATTTGCATGATTTTTTTTGTACATGATGTGACTTACACCTAGGGCTACAAATTTCAAACCCAATGAATATTAAATAACAATTTAACACAACTTTTAAAACACTGGGTACATTACATTACTTCATGTTTAGAAATAAACCTTTTGTATTCATTATGGGTTGAAAGTGATATTGATGTGGCATACTTGGCACAAATGTTGCAAGAATTACACAAATGGATCTTAACAAAACTATTAGCTTTGGAACAATTTGAAAAAAAAATCAACTCCTAGAGATTTAATTACATTCTCAATTAGTTAGTCCAAAATTAATTCACCAAATGGAGTCAACAACAAGGTCCAGTAGCTTTAAAACTAATGATATAAAACTTAGAGACAATTTTAGGTTTAGTGATTTACACTTCTACATGTTTCATAAGGTCATTCTTTAAATGTGGCCTACTAGATTGTTGAGTTCATCTTTTGAAATTATGACAAGAACATTTTGTTACAAATATGATTGTACCTATAACCAAGAAACATGTTTTTCTGAAAATCACCAACAACCTTCCCATGAACAAGTTTTAATATGGGTTTCTCCCTACAAGCTTGTTGAGATAACGTGCAACTATCATGGCTACAACAACTATGTTTTCAATCTTGTCTATTTATTTATGTTTTCAACGAATGTTGTGAAAAATGTTATGACTTTCAAGTGCTAATCATTCACACTTGATGATATATTTGTATCATAAGCGTCCTTGGCACTTCACATGTTTGCCAAAGGTTCTTGTATTTTCCATTTATCCCACCTCACAAATGGAAAATGGAATTCAAAGAAGTTGAAGGTTCTTCTTGTATCAACTTGTTTTTTGGGTTGCACATGAGTAAGTTACTATGTAATACAAGGATACATATGAATATTGCATTGTCCATGTGATTGATCATTGACACCTACATTGCCACAGCTTCTATTAACATGATATTGAAATGGTTGTTGAAATATTGCACTTAATGTAACAAGCTACAAATGATATTGTGATTGAACAAGAACATCAAGAGTTCTCTTATTGGAAGTGTATTAAATAACAATTTTTTTATAACATTCAAATTCAACTATAGAATTGTTCTTGTTTAGTTTTTGAAAATGGTATGGGATGTTCATGTTGAGAATCGCTAAAAAGTTTTTTTAAGGTTTTAGTAATAATTTTAAGGTCATTGGTTGCAACAAATGTTAGCAACTTTGTTATAGGTCTTGGGTTTGAAGCTACATTCCTAATTTCCAATTGAGTATAGATGAATGGTTTTCACCCATTGAAGAGAAAAGATGATGCTTCATGATTCTAATAGTGGGTTGTGAAGATAAAACCCATCTTGATTTGACATGACTTTGTTTACAATTTCATGACCTAATAATTTTGAAGGCTAAACCTTAAGTTTAAACTAACATCAACCTTCAAGACCATATATCTTTGGCATCATATTAAAAGAGCGTTTGACAAAGTATGGACTAGAAAAGGAATGATTGTTGAAGAAACATGCAAAACAATAAAGCTAATTCCTAGACAAAAGGAAGAAAAAATTTTAAAAACTTATGTGAAAACATGATACAAGTTCCAATAACGCAAAATATTATTTAACAATTCATCCAATACATTTACCTTAAGCCAAAAATATGGAAACCATCTTTAGACATCTAAGATATCTTTATGCAAACATGCTACAAGTTACGATTATGCAAAAAGATCCAATCATTTGCAATGGTATGAATTCTTCCTATTTTTGTGAGTTGAGATCCATGACAAGAAAATTGGATCAAAGAGTCTTGTCTAAGGAAAGCACAATCTCCACTCCCAAAATTTATATCATTGTTACAATGCACATTTCCAGATATATTATTTCAAGATTTTTATTTATTTTTGGGTAAGCTTTATCTTTTGTCAAAAACTTCCTCAATATGAAGAAGGTTTCAACATTTTCATGTATGGAATTATCCTTATGAATTAGGTCTTCCTATTTCATCTTTCATGTTAATGAGATTTTAAACATATGATTTGAAAGTAGGAGGCACAGGTTAAACAACATATTACGGTCTCCATATTTATTCATGTGTTTTTGAAAGTGGATTCTCCTGTTCCAAATGAGTTCGATTTGGTAGCACAAAATATAAAACTCCAAAACCACTTGATGCGAGGCCAAAGTAAACCAACAGAAGCCAGTGCACCATGCAGGACAAATGATTTTTGGACGATAAAACACTTTATCATTGTACCCCTGTTCCATAGGTAACAATAGTAGTTAGATATATATCAACCATCTATATGTATCTACCTACATAGCAACCTACCTAGAAGTAATAACTTATATTCCTTACCTACTTCCCTTTGGTATTTGCCCACTACTTACAGAGGTAGTTAACTAAGGAGATCTTTCCATTTGGCTGCTCTGATCACAAATTCTGTCTCAACAATAGCCTTTGATTACATTTGTTTCATCTAGTTGTGCTCACAATCACCTCACACATCTACCAGTCACTGCTCCAAATGCAAGAGCTGAGTCAGATTGTGGATTGCCATAAAGTGACATTTGTCATTATTAAAAAAAAATTATGGATAATATGCATTCTTTTGAAATTCTCTAGAAAATTTCCAAATATGAAATGTTACCAAAGTTCCTAACATTGATTCTCTACAGATTTTCAACCTAGTTGCCCATCCTTACTAATGAAAAGCACATGTCCTTGTAACAGGAAACAACCCCGCCACCTCAATGGCTTTCCATTAGGTGGCTCTGATCATTGCATGTTGTGTGTAAATGTGATCACAGCAGCCTAAGGGAAAGAGATCCTGAGTGGTGTGAGGTGGAAGTAGGAGGGTTACCAAGGTGGAACCTTCATAACTCTTACAGATGAACCACAACTAAATCCAAATAGGTTTCCAATGGACGGTGAGCTGGTGGGTCCTGGGTCACATAATAGAAAAAACAACTTGAGAACTCATATAACCTGATTTTGAGTGGGTAACAAAGACGAACCTGGAAAGACAGCTAAAAACTTGAATCTCTTTGAATCACACCCCTACATGACCATAATGCTTCCCCTCAAGGTTAGAGCTATAATATAGACACATAAAAAAATGGAAGTATTGATTTCCCACATTGCACACCACTACCGACCAATCCATTGGGACACACAATGTTGTAAGCTCACCTTGCTTGCCTTCTCTTCTGAGACTAAGGCTTCTCTTAATCTAAAGGACAAGTCCAATTTTGATTCGAGTGTATACAAAGTAGTTCAACTAAGAATATCAATATTCAGTGCTAATATAGAGACAGCATAGCTCTGTTCCAAAGCAAAATGAATCTGTCATAAGGCTTCCAAGCAAAACATCTTTCCAGTAACTCTCACATTATTTGCAACTATTCAAGACTAGGTATAAAATCATGACCAAGACTTTTCACTGATTACTGCCTGTGCATCCTTAAAACTTGATGGGTGGAAATACAGAAACAGAAGGAAGGATCATCAACAAAAACCTTACCAGTCTTCGAACATGATATCATTGTGAAACTTGCACCTTCATTGGCACCAAGAAAGCTCTCTTCAGCTCCACCTAAAACTACTATAGATGCAATAAGCTTCAGTCTTAAGGCTGCCTTCCATTGAGAATGCTGCCTTGGGAACCTTCTTTTAACTGCATATCAAATTCAAAGAGGAGCAAAAAGAGCTCTTTGGGGAAGCACTTAACAACATGGACCTAAAGCTGCAAGATCTGTAAGCAAAGGTGGCGGATTCATGGCATCTCAATTCAGGAATATGGCAGGATCTAGCTAAACCCCTTCCAGTTGCATTCAGCTAATGCATTCCACTTTTGCTCACATTTCACATCTTCCAGAAATCATGGCAGTCACAGACACCAGATGAGATAGGTCACAATTTCTTCTCTTGAAGAACTACTGTCAACACACTCCAAGCACCCTCTATGGCTTCACATCTTGCACACTGACAAGGCTACTAAGCTCACAAGCACAAAGCTGTTTACTGTTCTCTTCAAGTGCTCAAGAATTGGCACATCCACTGGCCACTCAAAGTAAGAAAGCCCATCTCTTCTTACATTGCCCAGGGAGAAATCTCATGAGGAGTGTTTGTCTGTTGAAAAAACAATTTCAATCACATAGCTTTGCAGTCATGACAGCTAGCTCTGCTCCTTCAGATTGAAGGTTCAAAACATACAAAAACTAAACTAACAAATGACTACAAAAACCAAAACCCTGATTTCCTTTCCAGCAATAAACCACAACAACCAAAGTAGAGAACTCAAGCACAAGCATGCACACTTGCAGAAGACAACCAAGAGCATTCAGAATTTTACTGTACAAAATACAACCAGAGAAGATCCTCTCTAAGACCCACATCCAAAGGAACCTGATGATGTGACAACCTCCTGGAAAGTACAATCATGCACTAACTAAAACACAAGCCTCATGAAATTTTATCAAGCACACACAACACATTTTGATCTCAACATGAAATTCACAAATCTCGTATTATCAAACACTTCATAGAATGAAGCATTAATCCTGATTTTCCGTGGTACATCTAAGGAAAAGCTGAACAGAGAATTTAGAATCACCAAGAAAGAGATTTGAGAGAAAAAACAAACAAGAGGGGTTATAGATAGCAGGAAAAACCCAACAGCAAAGATGGAAGAGAAAAAGACAAAGAAGCTAATCTTGAAAACTGGCAACCCTAGGTCTTCAGCAGCAAGAGGAAGCTAAAAGAAAGATAGATATACACAACTCAAGATTGCCATCCTCGAGAACTATGCACAATGTAAGAGATAATAAAGCTGGTCTGAACCTACTGCACATGGCAGCCATGGCAGAAGAAGAAGAAGGCCTGGTTGTGGAAGGTCTGGTTGCAGTCGGTGCTGAAACAAGAAGAGGAGGAGAGTATCATCATCAGCATCATCATCATCAAGCAGGCCCTCCTCCCAACAACCTCTTGATGCCTGCTTTTTGTTCTGCAGTGAGTCTGGTAGGGAAGCTGATGTCGAATTTGATCCTGAGATTGCCTTTCTTCCCTGGCTCCTTGGCAATGGGCATGCCTTCCCTGGGCAGAACTTTCTCATACCCAGGAGTGATGACATCCGGCAGGTTCAAGTTCAAGGTTCTCCCATCCAGTGTGGTGAGCGAGAGTGTAGTACCCGTGAGTGCTTCCGTGAGTGAGACCTTCTTGGTCACAATTAGGTCATTGCTATCTCTTTTGTACACAGGATGGGGTTTCTCGTCGATGACGAAGACGAGATCTGCTGCCACGTGATTCGGTTGCTCGTTTCCTTTCTCCGGGAACGTAACTTTGGTCCCTTTCTTCCAACCCGCTTTCACTTCGATTGTGAGAATCTCTTCCACGGGAAGAATTCTTCCGCTCTGATCCGCAATGTTTCTCGAAATCTTCATCTTCCTTACTGAGCCTTTGTAAAGCTCTTCTAAAGAACACAACAGCTTGTTCTCCACCGGCGCTGGCTTCCGAGACGACGGCATAGAAGAAGAAGCTCCGCCTCCCTCGCCGAAATGACGGAACGTAGTTGTACCACCATCTGGTCCACCGAAGCTACCAAAGATACCATCACCAAAACCGCCGGCTTTGGAACCTCCTCGTCCCATTCCTCCCATTCCTCCCATTCCTCCCATGCCTCCAAAAGGACTGGAGCTTCCGAAAAACTCCGCGAAGATGTCATCTGCACTTCTGGGGTTAAAATGGAAACTAGTCGTTCCACCATTAGCAAAACCTTGAGCAGCACCAGCACCAGCACCAGCACCACCGGGATGTGGAACTTGTCCTTTCAAGCCTTCTTCTCCTTCTTGATCATAAATGGCTCTCTTCTGCGGATCGCTCAAAACTTCATAAGCTTCAGCAATCT
>Ga0209611_10001942_pt1 | contig 36074 bp, 41 predicted proteins | sample S1TSphgellanicum_3_FD_187693 | JGI IMG/M metagenome (GOLD analysis project Ga0209611, IMG submission 187693) | Host-associated microbial communities from peat moss isolated from Minnesota, USA - S1T2_Fc - Sphagnum magellanicum MG (SPAdes) (version 2) | ecosystem: Host-associated > Plants > Peat...
TTTTTGGGTAATGGAGGGAGGGAGAGAGCAGAGGATCATCTTCTTTGGCTCATCTCATTTCATTTTTCTGTGAATGAAATTGACATGGTTACACATGGGGAGAAACCAAGATAGTTACTTGAGCAATTGGGATTCTGAGCTTGATGTGTATATATATACCATTCCATGTCTGAAGAGGTGTCCAGGTTTAGTGAGTTTCATTTGGAACTAGTGTTTCTTAGAAGCTGATGCAAAATGTTGGAATCCTGTTCAGGGGGAACAAGATACTTCATGCATGCCATTTCAGTTGATTACAATTGATTTCCGCTCGACAGTCATTAACATTCTGTGCAGCTAAAGAAATTCAAGGGTTTGGTTTGATTGATATTGCTTTGTATTATCGTTGCAGGTTTGTGCTACACAGGGAGTGTTAGGCCAGCACCATGGAAAGGGTAGTGACTATGGAGGTGGGGGATGATGGTGTGGCTCTCGTGACTCTCAATAAGCCACCTGTCAACTCTCTTGACAACAGTAGTCCAAATTCTTGTATGTGGCTTTCTATTTCTTTATCTGTAATTTGTTTACCTGCACAGATTTAGATGGCTGAGGCAGCTTCAGTTTTGATTATGGTGTTTTTCTATCTGGCTGTATGTTATTTGTGTGCTAGCCATGAATAATGTTTGTATTGCATTGAATGTTGAAAGTGTTCTCAAATCTGCTATTGACATTAAATTTGTGAGATCATGCTCTTAAATTTTGCAAATGTCTATTCTTCCCCTCTTTTCTTTTTCTCTTCATCATGCTGTTTCTTTTCTTTTTCAGTAACCATCCTTTGCTCATCTTTGTGTTTCCAAATTATTCTTTTGCTGTGCCTATACCTTTTGGGGACACAGCTGGTATGGAGGTCACATAAGCTGCGTCTTTTTAGGATTTTTGTTCCATGATCCAGAAATATGTAACTCAAGCACATTCTCATTGGTCGTTTTGTGGGATAACAGTGATGGCACAGCTGAAGGAGATGATTACTGAGGCCCACTCCCGTCCAGATGTGAAGGCCATTGTCATTCAAGGTGCAACTTTCTGCCTTCTACTTGGGCTCACTACTACTGCATATTCAGTTTTAGTTCAGGTTGAGATGTAGCTATCTTCTGCTGTCTTCTTGTTGAGTTCTCATGTAGTGTGTTCAGGAGCTGAACATAAAAACTGTACCCATAAGATTGTAGGCTGGTGTTTGTGTTTGTTGTTGTGTTAGTAAGAGCATTGTGGGTTGTGTTTGCAGGGGCCAATGGTAAATTCAGTGGTGGAGCTGACATTGGATCACTGCAAAGTGTGAAGAAAGGTGAGCTGTCAAAACATGGAAAGAATTTTCTAAAATGTTTTCATGCCTATGAATGTAGTCTAGAAACTTAGGAACCTTGATTAAAGGTTGCTTGGCAACTTGTATGCCCCTTGCTGATGGGCAATGGAAGTTGTAACCTGGCAGAGGGGCAAAGCACTACTTATCCACACTACATACGGGGTTCAAGCTTTTTCAATCACATTATTGAAGGTATTGCCTAACTCAACATTCTTGGGAGATAGTATGGTTATGTAAATGGTGGCTCACACCCTTTTGCTGATGAAATGTTGGTACCACACAATTCTCCATCTTGCATGTTTCTGCTGGCTACACTTTGGAGAGGGAACTTTTCTTCAGGGACCATTTCGTCTTTTCCATGTACCTTCATCATTGGTCCACACATAAAGGCTAGTTTCATTTGCAGTCTAAAGTTTTGCTGTTTTGTGTGAAACAGAGGGGCCAAAGCCAGTAGTGGCTGCAATTGATGGATTTGCACTTGGTGGTGGGTTGGAATTGGCGATGGTAAGCTAGACAGTCATTTCTCCCTCTTTCTAAGTGCATCTTAACTTTAGTGTTCTTCAGGGTAAGTTGCCACAGTGTGTTGCAGACAGATTGAATATTGTCACTAGCAACCCATAACTTTGTTGGTTATAAAGTGCAATTTTGTTGACCCTCCTGTCTGTCTTGGTTTCATGTCTAGTCATATGTAGTTTGAGGGTGCTAATTCACAAGTAGACAGCCTTAATTGTATTTGCATGTCTTTTATCAGTAAGTATGCTGTGGGCTTTCTCTGTTATCCATAGTTATCTCTAATCTATGTGTCCATCAGGCTTCTATAAGGTTCCCAGTGTGTTGGAACTTGGAATGACTTTACTTTTTGTCCTGCAGGCTTCCAATGCACGTGTCGCTGTTCCAAAGGCTCAGCTGGGTCTTCCAGAGTTAACACTTGGAATAATTCCTGGCCTTGGTGGTGAGTACATCCCTTATAGTCTTGAGATAGGATGGAGCTTTGGAATTGCATTGAATTCTAAACTTGATGTCAGTAAATATTTTTTACCAAGTAACATTTCCCAATCTCTCACGGAAAAGGTCATCACTTGATATTGAGAGCATTAAGTGATGCTACATCTTCCATGATTTGATGACCTTGATTAATGAACTTGATGGTCTTGATGGTCTAAAGTTAATGCCTGATGTTGCATCGCTTGGCTATGTTCACTGTGAAGGTACTGCACGACTTCCTCGGCTTGTGGGGCTTAAAATGGCCATAGATATGATGCTGGTACTCTTCTTTTTCTCCTGCTTCCAAGTTTCCAGCAGAGATGTTTTGTGTGTTAGGAGAGAGTGCAACATTGTGTGAAATCTCACATCTTTCCATACATTATTTCTGAGGACCTTGTGGAGATCATTGATGAAAGTCTGGGTTCTGAGAACAGAGTTCGAAACCAATATCATCAGAGGATGCAAAGGAGGCAGGCCTGATTGATGCAGTTGCATCTCCGGAGGAACTTGTACCAGTTGCACGGAGATGGGCATTAGATATAGTCTCAGGAAAACAACCATGGCGGAGGTCACTTGCTCTTACGGACCGATTGGGCTCCAAGGAGGAGTCAGTGGGATTGATCAACCAAGCAAGAGCAATGGCAAAGAAGAGCTACCGGAATGTGCCACATCCTTTCTCAATGTTGGATGCAGTGGAGGAAGGGATCACTAATGGGGGACATGCTGGCACATTGAAGGTCTGGCTGAGTTAGCTGAAAGGGTTTTGAATTCTGCATTAACAAGAAAAGGAGTTGCAAGACCTAGAGTCCAGGTTAAGCATTACGATATGTTGAGGAGCTGAATTGTGATAGTTCCATGCTAGACAAATTTTTATTTGCATTTCATTTGTGCCCCATCAAATCCAAGTTCAATCTTAGGAGTTCTGAAACTAGGATGCTTAAGGATGAGCATTCTTGTGACTTTAACCCATTAGAAGAGTTACTGTCTGAACATAGAGTTCACTTTATTTTTGACAGGAAGAGGAGATATCACCACTTCTAGTTGTGAGCCCCACAGCAAAGGGGCTAATGCATATTTTCTTTGCACAAAGGAGTGCTTTCAAGGTACATGCTCAGTGATGAAGTCTTCAGAGGTTTGAGGTGCTACTCATTGGTCTTTTAGCATTCTGGGATTCTCCTTGATAGATAGACTTATTGCTTTTCAACCAAGACCAGTCATGCTGTATCCTGGATTTTACAGTTGGCTTGTAATTCATTTATAGAATTTCACAAATTGGTTGGGTGTTTACAATTATGGGTTGACTACAGATTCCAGGTGTGACAGATAAGGGATCCAAGGCACATACTGTAAAGAAGGTTGCAGTGATAGGAGGGGGACTGATGGGCTCTGGCATTGCAACAGCCCTAATTCTCAGTGGAGTCAAGGTGTATTTGAAAGAAATCAATTCAGAGTTCCTGCAAGCTGGCATTCAACGAATTGAGGGTACTACACCAAGAACCTTGCAGAAGGACTACTGACATGTGCCAATAACACTGTTGAAGCACCTGCATTATATCCAATGAGCTAGCTTTCAATGCTAGAATCTTCAGAATCCAGCTAAAACTAGATTGCTGCACAGTTGTGTCTTTGAGTTTCTTACATTTGATCCAACAATTTGGTTTGAAGCAAGCCATTGTCCTAAGTACCTCCTGCATGAGCAAGCCTATGGTTTAGATGGTCTTGGGATGAACTATTAGGTAGGTTCTATACTTTACTGAGGGGCTTTTAAAGTCAGCATTCTTTGGATACATAAAATGGGTTCTCATGGATGTGGACTGAATGTTGACTTCCTTATCTCTGAGAGTGCAGTGTCTTTGACAGTTAACTGTGCGTACTTGTTTTGAACTCACAGAAAATTTGAAGAGCCGGATGGCAAAGGGAGGAATGACTCAAGCAAAGCTGCAGAAAACTCTTGGCCTTGTGAAGGGTATTTTGGACTATGAGGACTGCAATGATGTTGACATGGTCATAGAGGTTTGCTCTCATGCTTATTCTTTTTTCACATCCTTTGGATTTCGGATACCTCATATCCTTGGAAGGGCCTATCTAGCCACTGTCATTCTTTGATCTTTTATGCATCATACGCTTATCAACTAAGTTCTCTTGTCTAGTTTGAAATCTTTTTCTTTCTGTGACTTGTTGATCAAATGTTCATCAGTTTCATTCTCTTTTTCTTCTTCGAGGAGAAAATGTACTGCATTTTTGTTGTCCTTTCTGTTTGATACCTCAGAGGAATTTGTGTACACAAGTAGGGAAGCTGATTGTTACATGGTGTTGCATGACAGGCAGCAGTTGAGGACATTTCATTGAAGCAACGCATATTTGCAGACCTAGAGAAGTATTGCAAGCCCACATGCCTGCTGGCCTCAAATACCTCCACCATTGACATTGGAGTCATTGGGGCCAAGACAAAGTCTCAAGATCGCATCATTGGGGCCCATTTCTTCAGGTGCATAATCCCAGAATTGGCAGTCAATGGGGCATTTTCCTGTAGTTTTGTCAATTGTGGGACCTTTCAGGATGAATGCCATTCTATCTGGTGGACCATCCTCATATAATGTGAGGTGCTCAATCACTAATTTTTCAGGGGGTTCAGTCTTCTTCTTGTTTGGTGTCTAGTGAGTGTAAGATCTTATTTCCAGTTTGATCAACAACACATTTCTCCATTCCTGTATGTATTGCTAGAATGTATTACTGAAAATCTGATGTCATGAATATTTGTTTGAGAAGAATACCCACAATTCTTGGTGTGTTCTGGAACAGCCCTGCACATGTGATGCCATTGTTGGAAATAGTCCGGGCAGAGCAGACATCAAGTCAAGCAATCCAAGATCTCATTGGGTTGGCTAAGGTCATCAGGAAGGTGCCTATTGTTGTGCAAAGTTGTGTTGGGTTTGCTGTCAATCGCATATTCTTCCCATACTTCCAAGCAGCAGGACTATTAGTGGATCTTGGCCTTCATCCATACCGTATTGATGCAATCATCAAGGATTTTGGCATGCCCATGGGCCCTTTCAGGCAATTCTTGTGAAACCTTGTTAAATGTTTTTGGACACCTATTGTGAAGATTCAGTGATTGACATTTTGTCAGGATTTTTGAGTCTTCTCCAACTGATATTTGGCATCTTCTAGCTAAGAGTCACTGAAGCAATCAAAGACATGGAATTGAAGAGAAAGTGGAGTTCTTGGGTCTTCATAGCAGCAACAAGTTCCTGAGTTTTTTCATGTGTTATCAGGTTAGCAGATCTTTCAGGTATCCAGATTGGTTCAGCAACCAGCAAGATGTACAAGAAAGCCTACCCTGAACGAGTGTACCTATCAGCACTGAGTGACCTACTCCTAAAAGATAATCGACTAGGTAAGTAGGTGGTTTACCAATGAGACTACTGAATCTAGGATTCTGTTTTTGCCATCTCATGTCAGAATAATTGGGGATATACTGAAAATTGAAACAAAAGCATGAATTTTTGGAGTTTTTGCAACTCTCTCTACCATCATGTTTTATTTGAGATCAGAACTCCAGATTATGACTTACTAAGGAATTGGGTCTGGTTGTCCAGTAAGATGTCAAAAATATTGCCTGTGAGAGATGCTAGACAGCAAGATATACCAAACTCCATAAGGCTTGTTGCTTTAGCCTTGTGCCATTGACACTTTTAGATAAAGAGATGATAAGCTAGTGAGCTTGGGCTAGCATTTTAGGAGTCACTGCAAATGTTGGATCTATGCAGGTGAGAAGACCCAGAAGGGGTACTACAATTACAAAGGCTCCCGGAAAGAGCAGCCTGCTCCAGAGCTAGAGGTCTACTTAGCAGAATCAAGAAGGATTGCGGGCTTTATCCCTGATGGAAAGGTAAACAAATAGATGTATTACGTGAATGTGTCAACCTCAGCAGCTGGCCAGTATCATATGCTTATTGTTGTCTGAAACTCTCCTTATGCCATGAATTGGCCATATGTGGCCAGGAGTATCATTCCAGCTCTGGCTAGCACCAGTGGTTTTTTTTATTGGACCAGGAGCAGGATTTTCATGCACCAAAGATGGTCTGAAGCTGCTTATGAACCCTCTGTGCTGATTTTATCAGGCAATCACCTTGACGGATGAAGAGATAGTGGAAATGATTTTCTATCCTGTTGTCAATGAGGCATCTCGAGCACTGGAAGAAAATGTTGTTGTGCGCTCCTCAGACCTAGATATTGCCTCAGTCTTGGGAATGGGGTTCCCTGCTTATAGGTACTGAGACATTCCCATTTCTGGTTTTCTATAGTTGAAAATTCTGTTGCATGAAGACTAGATAGTGAGCCATTCTTTCTTATCAAATGGTAGGGAGTAAACTAATCAACTGCCACTGAACTTGTTGACATCTCCCAATTTTGTCCTGTAGTGTTCAAGGTGGATATGTGTAACATGTGAAATGTTGGAAGCGATTTGTCCACAGGATGGAAAATGAAATGAGCTGAGCCTTCACAGATGCATAAGCTATTTTTTGTGTGATATGGCTCTTGTTCAGGGGTGGGGTAGTTTTCTGGGGTGACTCTGTTGGACCAGAGCACATCTACTCAAAGCTTAATCAGTGGTCCAGCCAGTATGGCCCCTTCTTCAAGCCTTCTGGTCCTCTGCAGAGAGCTGTTCATGGAAAATACCAGCTGGTATGTGAAACTCAATTGCTGTATTACTCTTGTCCCTTCATCCATTTGAAAGGTGTTTGGTGTCTTATTAAGTCTTGCCCTTCATTCTTTCAACTTGAATCTTAAGGAAGTAGATTCATCTTTAGTCAGGCATGGCACAATCTCCCTGCTACTCCTTGATATCTTGTGTTTCCATTCATACTACTTTAGTCCTATCATATGACCTTTTCCATTCACCAACACTTTCAAATTGTGCTCCTTGTTTGGGGCATTGGGGACATTGCAGGCACAGATTGTAGGGCAGAGCCGAGCAGGGTCACGGTTATGAGAATGTATGTTTTGATGACAACCTGTTTAAAGGTCGACAGGTTAGTGCATCATGGATTAATTAAACTGCAAATCTTTTGTATCTTAAGAAATACTTCCTTACAGACCTATCACATCATGCAGCTTGCAAAAAGTGAATCAAAGTGTAAGGACAGAGATGGAGGCTTGCAAAAGGATGATTATGGTCCCTGATTTGAATCTGACCTCCAGAGTTTCAGGTGCAATAAAAAGAGGGTTTGGTAATGTTTGCTGTTGGAAGGAGTACAAGAAAGCTCAGTGTGTCAATTTCTGTGGAATAGTCATAATGTAGATATGCATTCAACACTGATTCAAAGTCATTTTCAGTGTCATTGCATGCTTTTATCGCCATTTTTTATTCTTGTTTTTCAGACAAAGTCATTTTCAGTGTCATTGCATGCTCTTGTCACCATTGTTGATGCTTGTTTTTCAGACATTGTCCACTATTGCTTTGGGGTGGGAACTGATGGCAATTTCATACAGATGACATTTTCACAGGGGAGCACTTGGATATCACTTTCTTATATATGCAAATTAGCATTGTCTTGCTACCATGCCAAGTGGATGCTAACTAATTGGTTTTTAAAAAGATTAAATAAATTATCGGATTTGAATTCCAATGTGTTGCTCAATACAGCATTAGTTTTTCTGAGGGGTGATATAATTGTCACTCTTGATGAAATATTATCCACCTAAAGCTATTATTTATAGTCATGTAGTTCAGTGCATGATTATGATAATCATATAATCATTCAGTCTGAGATTTAATAATCTCTTGTTTTTAAAAACATTTAATCTTTTTTTGTCATTTTAGATAAGTGATGTGATCTATTTGTTGTGCATTTATTGAAATATAAACCCACCTTGGAATGTGGGAACTTTTTAGAATTCACTTGGTGAGTGCTGGATTGAATGTATCCTAATTTTGTACACTTATGGGAAGAGTTTCAATTTTGCAAAGGAACCTTTAAATTGTATTTATTGCTCAAAATAAATTGGGTGATGAGAATCCACTAATCACATTAAAAAACCCACTATACAAGGGGAAAACAAGGGATTCTAATATTATAAAAAATGAAAGTATGTCTGAAATTAAAAAGTCATGTGCCACATGTAAACACTTTAGTATGTACAGAACAAAGTTGTTATTCATAATATTAAAGTGAACCATGAGATCATCAATGTATTTTTGCGTGGCGTCCATTTTTAAATGCAGCACAAATATACATGTTTTGAACATGAATGTTTTATTCACAATAATAAGTCACACAACTAGTGAGGTATTGAGGCAATGCCGACATAGTTCAAGGTAAGACAAAAGATTCATGAAAATGTTTTAAATAAACTAAGTTTGATTTTGGTACCAAAGAATCCACAATCTTTGGATAAGGTAGTCCTCTAGTACATTTTATTATGAATCCATATGTAGGTCTATAATGTGCTAAATTATGTTTAACAATGCATTGAATATGCAAATTGAGGATACCAAGAATTTCAAAGGATGGAAAAATGGATCACCTTGCCAACAAAAAATTATGCAAATGTTTTTCTACATCACAAATTTGTAAATTAATAAAAGATTGGTTTGAACCTTCAAATTGGATATGATTTGATGGCACTTCAAGCAAACAAAATGATACATCTAATAGTCAAGTGAGGCTAATATATTTCATGATAGGACACATTGAACATTTAGAACTACATTTATTCACCATTCATACAACAAATCAGTGGAGGGGCGGGGGGGGGGGGAGGGGGAAAGGGGGGTGACAACAAAAATAACCATGAAATATTCTTGCACCAACATATGTCCTTTTTATTGTCTTAACAATCAAAGGAACATTGGTGTTCAATGGTACTAAATTGAAGAAGCTTTGCTTATGTCGCAATTAGACCTAATGTTAAGGTTCATGGTGTTAAAAAGCCTAACATTTAAATAATATTATTTCTTTAAAACCATCTATGTTAATTAGCACTAACCTAAATTTTTTTAAAAATTGGCTTTTCATTCACTAATGTTAATTTAAACCTAAATTAAGGTTCAAAAAGAAAACTACATTACGTTTGTTATGATGAATATGTATTATAATGACAAATGTTAGCAATTAATTGTTCCTTCTTGATGTTCTCACTTTCATGTTGTAAGCCAAAGTGTGTGTTTGTTTCCTTCATAGGAATGTGGGAACTAGTGTTGTCCTCTTCTTGGTTTCAAAATGAACTTTTGGTCCTAGTTTTAAACTTTTAAAAGAAATTGATGAGACCTTTGGTCCAATCTTGAAACTAGGTTTTTGGGTTTCTAAAACCTTTGGTTAAGACATTTTCACAAAAAAATTTAAGCTAGTGTTGTTTAAAGTTATGTTCAATTCCATTTCCATCACAAACCAAACAAAAAACATTGGTGTAATATTATTAGTTTGTTCAACTAGTGCACATAATTCAAAATAGAGATTAATATGTAATATAAATTACATACAACTAATCAAACGCAATAGATTGTTTTAAACATATGAACATGCCATGTTTTTTAATATAATGTGTTTCATATATACTTAGAGAACCTAACCTATAACTTGGACTTGAACTTGCTTAAATCTCAAAAGCTCTTAACATTGGTGAGAATATACAACTCCTATGAACTCAAAATAATTGCACTATTTTCACAAGCTATAGGTTGTGAGTGAAAAGATGTGTTTAGGATGAAGAAAAAATTGTAATTTATAGTAATCAATCTCATAGGCTTCTGCAGTAGCTTAGAGCAATGAATTTTGTGTTCATGAATCAAGTTTTGGCAATGGTTTAAAGAGTGCATGTGGGGTGGCTTGTGAATTGGAAAAGATGTTGGTGGGTGCTTATAACTTATGAAGGGTCAACGTTCAGTAGGAAAATGCACAACAAGGTCATGGAGTACTTCAAGAGATGGTCCAAGCTCAATGTGGGTCATTTGATCAGAGTTGTCACATTGGCAAATTCTCTGGTTATGATGCCATCAAATTGAGCTCACATTTTAGTTGCAATTTCCTATTCATGAAGACATTGAATTGAAAGTAAACAACTAGAGCAATGTAGAAGACTAGGAGCATTTAAATGGTTTTATGCAACAACTTATTTAACTTCATGACATTTAAGTTTGGTTGTAATTAACTTTAAGTTTAAACATTGATTGGCAAAAAGATACATGTAACAAAAAAACAAGAAGATAGTGACAAGAAGAGGGAAGATGAGAGTGGAAAGAAACATGGAGGCAAATAAGGAGGAGAACAAGAAGAAAACCTAAAGGAACAAGGAAAAAATATTCAATTTATTTAACATTGGCTTAAATCCCCTTTCCAAGTTGCTATCTAGCATTAGGTTTTTATTCCAAGATCTATGGTTTTTTTAATATTAAGTTAACATTTTAAAATTTAACATTAAACTAACACCTACTTATCATCAACTTAACATTGTGTGTTGTATGGGATTAGATATAAGATTTGATATTAGTTAACTTTATTGGTTTAAATGTAATAAAATACTTGTTTATCTTAACATTGATTTAGTACTCATTTAATATTGTGACTATAACATTATATTATCAATTAATCTAGGTCTCATTTAGACATATATTGATGTCACAATACCTATAGCTCAAACATGTGGAGATCAAACCTAAAAAAATGTCAAACACACCATAGATTTTCAAGACTAGACATTGGGACAATAGGTTCAAAGAAAAAGAGTGAATTGATGTACATGCATTTGAAGTTGATGAGGCATGGAGAATGGAAACTTGGAACTTTTACAAAGCCATGAAAGAATTGGTCACATTTTATAAGTTACATTGCACTATATGTTAGAAAAGCAAATTAACATTTTAGAACGTCTTGAAATGTAATGACCAAAAAAAAAATCAATTTTGACATCATGGAAGCTTTAAGGAAAACCATGGTGAGTTTGGAGGTATCCAATTATCTTATGCCTACTTAGGATGTAGGTTAGAATTCCAATATACAAATGTTTTGAATGGAAGTTGTATTAGGAGTTTTGATTACTTTAATTTGTGAATATTTCATGAAAATAAAAATAAAAAGAGGCTAGTAAATTGTGAGTATGTTGGGTACCTAGGACAAAGTGCAATTGCTCTTCTTTAATGCTTAGCACCTAGGTGAAGTTGGAGACCGGAGTTGGTATGTTTAGGGAACAAATTAACAGAAACAATCAAGATGATAACACCCTTGTAAACCTCAAGAAGTTTAATGAAGACTAAAAGTAATATGTGTGTTTATGGTAATGATCATTGAATTGATGTCAGTGGTGCTTAAATAGATATCAAATTGTATTACAGTGAAAACTGTCAGATTGAACATTCGTTCTAAATGAACCCTTCTTTACGTTGAACATTTCGTGACGCATGATGATTTTGGCCATATTAATACACCTTCTTAAAATGAACCCCATAACTTTGAACATTGAACACAGATTCCAAAATGCTCCACTAAAATAATCCTCGTCATATTGAACACCTGTGTGAATCACTTCGTGAATACAATGATCATTTCACAGTTCATTTTGATTTTGTCGTATAGTAGCTGTAACGTATTCAAGTTTTGCTCAAAGAGAAGAGGTGTCGCAACCCCACTTTGGGGCCAAGTGTGAGAATGCAATTCACACTCCCAAAAGTGTGAAAATGGAGTCCTCTAGGACTCCTGAAAACTCAGAAGACGATTTGAGGGGTCAAATCTCCTTGCATTGGTGCGTTCTTTATATCAATGAAAAGGTCTTGAAGTGTAGATGCCCAAAATGGCCTCGCATGGGCCATTTGGACATTTGTAGCCCAAGTTATGGGCAAAAGAAAGGCCGGGAGTCAAACTGTCAGTTTGACTCCCGAGCACTAAAAGTCGAGAATCAACCTCTTGCCGACGTCTCCTCAAGGAGTGCGACACGACGTTGGAAAGCTCTCGATGAGAGCTACAACTTTGGTTCATACCTCATCCTGATCCGAGTTCGGGGCGAGGAGCTATGAACGTCCAAAGCCCCGGGACTCCAACCTGGGACAGTTTCGGGACTCCAATTTGGGAGTCCCGGGAAAAAGAGCCATTTGGATGTAGCCTCGGCGAAGAGCTGCAAAGTATACTATATGGGGGAAGGTGGTGGCTTCCCCCGAGTCCGGGCCGTGGTAAGTCTTGTATGTCAAAGTGCCCGTGGCTTGTCCCAACACCCAAGGGTGTTCCCGAATGCTAACTAACCCTCTTGTGGTTGGTTTTGGATGCAAATTCGAGCTTGATAATTTAGTCCCTCTTCCTAGTTTAATCCCGGGACTTTTAGCACGCCCCTTTACCCCCTTTTAGTGCTGGAAGTCGGGAGCGGGCCCCAAGTCCCAACTTTCCGCAACTCTACATAGTTGGACCCTTAAGTGGGTTTAACAAGGGACTTGGGAGCACGTCAAGAGAGACTCAAACCATGAGTGGGAAAAGAAAGTACACCGAAAAAACATTAGCAGAGAAGGCCAAAACATTGCAAGATTTGGATAGTGGGATGTCTGTGAGAGCTTGCACTACAAAATACTCTGTCTCTGATGGTACGATTGTCAATTGGAAAAATAACAAGAGCGAGATTATAAGTTATATTTCTGAATTCACAAGTCTTTCTCAGAAAAGACCTGCGCAAGTTAGTAGCAACGGTAAGGTCATAGATGAAAGAATTTACAATGGTTCACCAACGCTCGTTGTCAAAACATTCCCATTTTTGGCCCAATTTTGCAAACCAAAGCTTTACAAGTGGCGGCCAACATTGGTTTGAATGATTTCAGGGCATCGAATGGTTGGTTGGAGGCGTTTCGCAAGCGCCACTGTATACAAATTTGTTTGTTGTTTAGAGAAAGCGCTGGAATGGACAAAAATGTCATCAACCATTGGAAACAGAACTTGCCCAACATTATTCAAGGCTATGACACAAGGGATATTTGGAATGTGGATGAAACTGGACTTTTCTGGAAAGGTGTGCTAAACCACAACTTGGTACTACAAGGAAAAAAATGCAAAATAGGCAAGCTGGCCAAGAGACTTACCATTGTTCTTCTCTGTTCAACAATTGGTGAGAAGTTTAAGCCACTAGTGATTGGCAAGTCGCAGATGCCACGAGCTTTCAACAAACAGTTGCCTCATCGAGTCATCTGGAAGGCAAACTCCAAAGCATGGATGATAGGAACAATATTTTTGGAATATCTTCAGAAATTCAACGCCAAAATGCAGATTGAAAATCGGAAGGCCCTTATTCTTCTCGACAATGCTCCTTGTCATCCAGAAATGGAGCTTTCCAACATCAAACTTGTTTTCCTTCCACCAAACACAATAGCAGGGACCCAGCCTTTGGATTTTGGAATCATACGAAATTTTAAGGTTAAATATCGCAAGATGCTTCTTGAATTTCTTTTATCCCATGAAGATGTGACTGCTTTAGCTGATGCTATAAAAAAGGTAAATGTTGGTGATGCCGTTGACCGGGTCTCTCAAAGCTAGGACCAAGTCACTGCTTCAACCATTAAAAAATGTTTCTGAAAAGCAGGTCTAAACAAAAATGCAGCAGAACCAGAACAAGATGACTGACCCTCAAGATCAAGAAGAGATGTTCCATCTTGCTAGAACAGCAGGAATAAAAGTGGAGGAAAAAACTGTAATTGAAGACATTCTAACTTTTGATACTTTGGATGATGGTTGGGAAGAAGCAATCTTGTTTGTGCCACAGTAGAACTTGAGATTGAAGAGGAAGAACCAAAAATTTTGCTACCCAAGCCAATAGTCACGGAAGCGTTAAAAACATTTCAAATTTTTTCAGATTTTACAATAGCTGAGCAATTGGACGAAGTCACTCCATTGTTGTCACAAATGCGCAAGCATCTCGTAAAACATCGAATGCAAACGTCCAAGACTCTGACAATCGATTGGTTCTTTCACAAAACCCAATAAAACACCAATTTTTATTGTCACTCTTAGAATAAACACCTTCTTACTTTGAACACTTTGAACTGAACATACGGGTGTTTAATCTAGGCAGGTTTCACTGTATGTTGAAGGAAGGAATTAATTAAGCTACAAATTCAAATATAATGAGGGTATGTGTCCATGGTTGTTCCAGTTGATGTGTTGATGTTGATCTTATTTGAATGGAGTAGGAAGTTATGTGGTTGTATGAGGAGGTATTTGGAGAACAAATTGAAATGAGGTGATTTGATATGGAGTAAAGAAAGAAGAAGGAAAAACACCCCCAAAATGGAATATCCAATTTAACAAAGGAAGGAGTTAACCTGCCAACAATAGCTTAGGTTTAGGGTAAAAAGACTTAGGATGTAGGGTTTTACTACCATCTTTCAAGTCTCATAAAATTGATTGACAAGTAAACTTTCTGATAGTGAAATATAGCATTTATGATCCAAAAAAATCACTTCTAGGATAAGTTGATCATGTACATCACCCCCTCAAATAATCTCATTGCTAGTCCCTAAAATGAATGAAGTTCTTAGACGCATTTAAGTGAGGCCCTGTCTAAGAGCACCACTAAACTCCCCTGACAGGAATTATTTACTGTAGCCAAACACCAAATAAATTTATTTTCATTTCTATTGAATCTCGCATGAAATGTGTTCCTTGATGGTTCTTTTGAGAATTTGTACATTGATCCTCAAAAATACACCAATAATTACCTTAGCACCAAATATTATTGTTCTTAAAAAGTGGATTTCATAGGGGATGAGTTTTAGTAGCTATACAGGTCCTAATAGACCTCTAAAATGTACTGACATTCCTTGAGCCTTATCCAGTTGCCCAATGACCACACCTTCTTTGTCCCATTTGGTTGCCCATGTGAAGTTTTGTGCATGTACATATCCATTTTCCAACAATTCATTGCGCATTTGAGTTACATGCATGCATCCTTTCCTTTTGTGCACATGGACACTGATGCTTTCTGTACAAGCACACACCCTTTGCAAAATCCCCAGTGCAAGTTGACAGTGTGTTTTTTTCCCTGTGGTGGGATTTGAACTTTGAGCCCTGCACTAGCCCATGATTGAGCAACTTTCTTTGTTTTCTGCATCTACTTCATCTTTCAAGGCAATGAAACATTTCTTGTTGCTAATTTTGAAAAACAATTTGTCTCCACCAACACAACCCTACAATAATTTGTACCAAATGCTTTCCAGGCATTTGTGGAGTCAGCAAGGTGGTAGAACAGGCTAAGATTAGACTGTTACTGGTCGCCGCCTCCTGGCCAGGGCCCAGGAAACAAAAGGACCAAGAAGAGGTCAGCTCTACATAGTATATGTCCGTACTAATGGAACGCCTTGAGCCTGGTAGGGCAAGACACCATTCCCTGAGGTGGTAACAGGTTTCACTAGGGTCTGTTCCAGAGAGGGTAACCAGCTTTCTTCGCTACTGATCCACGTGATTACAGTGTTCCTTGCATTTTGATTCGCAACACAAGTGGAACTGGCAGAACCTGAAGTGGAACCAGCAGATGACCATCTGTCGACCACCTTTCCCAACTTACAAAACAAAAACAACTTGCACCATCTCCTTGCACTAGATGCTTCGTGCTACTGGTGATGGATTTAGGTCCTAAGTTTTGTATTTTTTCCTCCTAGGGCTCCCCATTGTGCGTTCTGCACTTTGGGGTGCGGTCTTTTGTTTGGACTTCAATCCTTTCTTTTTTCTTCTCTTGTTCCTTTGCCCGTTCCCTTGCCGGGTGTTTTTCCTTTATTTATTTATTTATAAAACAACTAGATAACTGAATATAAGACACTCAAAACAAGTTACTTCTGATTTTTTAAAAGGTACAAGTCTTGGACTACAGTTCCTTGTTGGCTACTAGAAAATAAAGAAAAAAGAGAAAGCCACTTATCACACCAAAGTATTGAGCCCTACTGCCTCTTATATCAAGTTCAATTGAGCAGCAATATCTTAGTTAAAATATTTAAAATGTTCTATGAAGTTTTCCAAACCTGAACTCATAGTTCTCAAAGCTTTTAGATAAGCTTTGGATTTTTTAACATAATAATTAAAAAATCCATAGAATTTTGTTGGAACACATTTTGTCTTTTGACTTAAGTAAATTTATGCATAGTAAGTATTCTATCCCCAATCATGACTGTTAATAAAATAAGATTAGAAATCACAAACATAATAAATTTTGTGATATAAAATAAATTGCTTGATGTTCAAATTAGTCCAACTCTATATCATTTCAACATAAAAACAATATACCTATGTTAGATAGGTTGCACTCAATTTTCATTGGTGATATTGGAATGTAATGTTTTGAACTTTTGATTTCTATACTATGACTTTTGTAGTGGTTTCTATAGGAGCCATTGATGTTTTATTTTCATTTGTACTTATGATTTTTAAATATCAAAATAAGAAAAACACAAGGTGCCTAATAATTATTATTGTTTCATCATTTACTTTCGACAGTAAGAATAACAATATTTTACAAATAGGCACTACACTAAATAATGAAGCTAGTGTGCTTCAGAGTTTCTTTCAGATTTTTGGGGCATGACACCAAGGTATTTTTCAAAAAAATCAGCAATCTCAAAATTAATTCATTAGTGTCAAACAAGTCTAGTTACTACAGAATTGATCAAACTACATCATTTCATAAGTTAGTCTCTCCTTTACCCACAGAACAAACAAAATTGATGATTTGGGCAAATCTGTTGATAAGCCCTCCCTCAGGCTCTTTCCCACAAGGACCCACTCTGCGTAGGTAAGTAGGTGCCTTTTTCTTTGGGCAATCCTTTACCCACAACCGGATTGAATTGTAGCCAATTTCATGGTAGGCAGAGCTTCCACTTGTTTGCTGATGATTCGATCACCAACCCCGAAGGACGCAGGATGCTCGGAAAGTCTGGCTGGTGCTTACCCATTGGCCTCACAATCTGGCTGGTGGCCGTTGTTCTTCCCACTGTGATCCATAGCCACAAAACTGATTTTGGGGATGCGGCCCCCACAGAGGTTTAAGTAGTAACAACAACGAACAAATGGACGTGTATTTTGCACCGCATCTACGACAAGGTACGTAACCAATGGAGCGTAACAAAAGAATAGCTTGCTTTGTACCTCATTGGATTTGATGACTCGACTTGATCAGATTCATTCAGTCATAAGGATCGATAAAATTGTCATTATCATTGCGCGATTGGGGTACAGTTATTTAGTTGCTGCTCTTTTTTTCGATTAGGTCTGTGTTGTGCGCTGAGCTACTCTTGTCCTCCTCCTCCTCCTTGTCTTTTTGTCATAAACCCAACACTTGTATTTTATTTTATTTTCCCGTCCTTGTGGGCTGGGGTTAACATCTTGTTTAGTTGCTTATTACGATCACTAGATTGCTTACAAGTTTGATTATGGAGACCTCTAGAGAGATTAATATTGGACCCATTGCATAAAGGAGAGGCGGGCGGGGGGGTGGGGACGATAGACTTCCAAAGATGAATTCAAGCCATTCAATTTTCAAAAAGAAATTTCTTTCTTTCTTCCTTCCTTCCTTCCTTCCACAAGATTTATGGTGAAGAGACTTAAGACTTTCTTCTTCTTCGTCTTCAGAATCACGTGAAAATTCCTGTCAATACTTGTGGCGTAGGTAGTATGAAGTGACTGACAGGTTTTTGTCATCGCAATCTGCTAGTATGTGGGAGCTTAGACCTTTCCATGTCATGCTTTTTGGTTGTCGGAGTTAGCTTGATCGGTAGTAGTAGTCTGCAGAGAGCGACACCCAATTGCATGAAAGAGGCATTTTGGGGTTTTGGGCTCCTTCAGGGCATCGTCAGTGATCGAGGGTTTGAGTCCCGAGACCACAACTGAAATGCGGGTTGTTCTAGATTCAGAAACGGAAAGAACATGAGTTGCTTGTAATAATAGTGTGAAGAACAAGAGCAAGGAAGGAGAGGCGTGAGTTTTGTTGTATATGAACAAGATTAAAGCCTCAAAAGTGTGGTGGGAGAGTGTAGATGCTTGGGACTAGGAGCCTGTTGGGGGAAGAACAAGATGGGGCATCACGGGGTTGGTTTCCCCTCCTCTGTTATATGACTGGGAAGGAGCTGTGCCCATTTCCTACAAGGAAACAATAGCTTTCCCGGTCATGGTCTTTAGAAAGTGTCCACATTCAACAAGGTAACAATTGCTTCATAGAGTGAGGAGGAGACACACACAGTCAAGCCTTTGGACAGACAGGGTGACATTCTCTTTGTTGTCCGTGTCATGTGAGTGTTCTGTGGCGTGAAATTCTAGATGCAGTTTTTCTTCGTCCTAGTGACAGATAATGCAAGACATTGGGGATTGAAATTGAAAGAACTTTTCCAAGGGAGCAAATCGCGGTGTTTAACTAGCCTGGAGCCTAGATAGAGACATGAGGAGCGTGTGTGATGTATGTGAAGCTGCACCAGCGCACCTGTTTTGTGCAGCAGATGAGGCAGCTCTTTGTCCCAAATGTGATGAGAAGGTATGTAATCCTCTGCCACTTTTGGCTTGCATTAACATGAGGAATGAGCAGACTATACATCGCAATGGTTTTTGTGACGACATTGCACATAATGATACAACTGTGTCCTAGCCCCTTTGTGAGAAAACTGGATCCAGTGGTATGCATCCTTACCAGATTTCCTCAATTTTTCTGAATTGCTCTTGTGGCCACATTCACAGGTTTCAGGAATCCAGAAACTCTGAATTGAAACATAACCAGAATTACTTAGTTAAATCGAATCACAGAGTGTTCTCCTGACAAAAGATGATGCGCAAGACTTCCATGAGGACCTGTATTCTTTGAGTTCAGAAATGTTTCAATTTTATGAGGGTTTTGGAAAACCAGTTAATATGTTGTGTCTTTTGAAATGCAAACAGATAGACTTGTAGAGTATGTTGGCTTCTGTGAGCTCTGCATTGAGATTGCATAGAGCAGAGAGACATATCCTGGAGAAGAAAACCTAACAAAACCATACACTGTTGTGGGAATGAAGGTCCATGCCTGTAACAAGCTGGCAAGTAGGCATGTCCGACTACAGCTCGCTGAGGCTCGAGCAGTACCTGTATGTGATATATGTGAGAAGGCATCAGGTGCAGTCTCTTGTCTCTTCTCTTTACCCTAACTTTGGAAACCATGTCTATGCAGTGAAGTTAAAGAGGGACATGGTGATGTACAGGAAGGTCGTTCTTTAGATCAACTTGTGGTGGCATGTGTGTGCAAATTAGGAGATTCTCATTTCATGTGTTTTGTGTAGCAGCATTTTTCTTCTGCGGGATTGATGGAACATCACTATGCCTGCAGTGTGATATGGATGTGCATACTGGTGGTAAAAAGGCACATGAACGTTACCTATTGATGGCACAGAGAGTTGAGGCAAGTTGACTACCATACCTAAATGATTCCTTGCAGTTTCATAATAAGGGAACAGACATAGCCTTTGATAAATGTCTCAAAGGCACTGTGAAGACTTGAGATTTGCAGTACTTTTGAAATGGATAAGGACACCATATGATTGGCAATGTTGCTTCTTGACTCAGTTGGTTATGCAGGTTTTGCTCCCTGTGATCTTGATGAAACACTAGATTATTGTTGTGGTTTTTTTTTGCAGGGGGGCGGATTGTGGTCATTAGAGCTCTCATACTCTTAAGTTGATCTAGACATCACCACCAAAACACTATCACAAGGATCAGTGTAAACATGCTGAAGTACAGTCAGATAAGGAAGCTTGTGTGTTGTCCTTCTTTAGGCATTGATACTCAGGAAATTTTATCTGCATGCTTTGGCAACTGCAGCTTCCTGTGCAAAAGCCAGGACGAGATGATCCTGCTGACAAGCAACCAGGAAACAATGATGGAACACATAAACAGAGTGGACAGGCCAACAATGGCCAAAACCATGTACATCACCACCACCACCACTACCACCATCACCATCGTGGACAAGAGAACAAAACTGAGAGGGTTATTACTAAGTTGGGAGCTAACTCAGACAACAGCATTGGACCAGCTGTTGCAATCGCAGTGGGTATTGATGTCCCCCAGTCAATGGCTGACAAGCAGCCGGCATCACAAATGTTTGACCTCAATTCCCAGCCTCAGCGATCACAGATTCAAGCAAGCCACCCAGATGAGGTACACAATTCCTCACCTATTCTCTATGTTGATCTTCTGTATTTTGCATTAGGTACCTAATCTTGGTGTGTAACCTAATCTTGGTTTGGTTACTGCATTCAAGAGCACACCACCACCACTAAAATTCCACTTCTGGACACAAAATTGTAGAGTTTCCATGGGCTTATGAGCATATGCTTAATTTGGCTGGATCTGTGATAGTGGTGGTTGAGAACAAGTTTCTTCAGCTACAGGTCATCAGAAGAACTTAAATTTGCTTGGGGGGGGGTTTCACAGGATGACGATGGAGACAGACAGCCGGTAAGCAGTGACAACAATCACTCTGATGTGGTCCAAGGTATGACTGCAAAGAAAGGCTAACTTCTCATAATGGACAAAGCTTAAAGCTTACCACCTTCAGCAACAAAGTTCAGAGAAGTGGTCAAGACAGGGTTCACACTGAGTTTTGCTTGTACATAATTGAATGGTGGGGTGTTGCCTTCTGCTCCAATGAAGGTTTCTAATTTGAGATTTGCTGCACTGTTGTGTCATTATTCTGATCAAGATAAGTGGCTTCTACTATGTGGACAGACATTTTCCATGCTCAGCAGATTCACCAAAGACAAACAATTGATGTTGCTTCTGTTTGCAAGTTTCCTTCATTGTAATTCATTATTTGCCCTCCTCTGCTCTGCTTGCCCCACTAGTTGGCTATGGTGCCTGTAACTGTAGAAGTACTGCAAATAAAATTGAAAATTCAGGTTTTCTCCTCCCCTTCCTTACACAGAAATCAATCACCTTCATCATCCAATTCAAAGGATCAATTGTGTCAAGCAAGTGGAATCTCATGGGTCAGGGCAAGATTGTGCATGCTCACTACTCAAGCTTGGCATAAAGTTCAACATTGCCTTACAATCTCATCTTTGCACTCAAAATGTCATTTGCTTCCTCACTTGTAATTTCTCAATTGCTTTGAAAATTTGAGGGGGGGAACTCCAAATGGACTTGTTGAACCAATTTATTACAGAAATTATCATATCTAACACCAGGCAAGTGGGTAAAGACTAATTCTTGTTCAAAAGAGTTGAAATGATGTTTACACTTTGTGGCACTAAATACAAGAATGATAGATTCTTGTAGTTTGGTAGTCTAAAATGTATTTGTGAATAATATTGTGCTATCGCTGCGAAGAATTGAAATATATTGTAAGTTTGTTGGCACAATGGTAATACCTGAAGAGGTGGTAAAGATTAAACAAAAAATTATGGCATCCCTGAACAAAAGTTTGAGATTAAAATTCAATGCCCTTGTTTTCTGACTTGCAAACCTTGATCAACCTGGGCTACTTTGCTTTTGTAGATCCACCTCCCCTGCACCTACTACACTAAACAAATTCTGAACTGGGCATGGGAGCTACAAGATATCTTGAACTTTGATCACCCAGAAGTTGAGCTCCATCCATCCACTTGTACCTAGCTACCACTACACTCTTTTTGGATCACTTGGCACATACAACTTTGAACAATATCCAAATTAAGGCACTAAGGCAAGCAGAGAACCAAACAAAACATGCAAGAACCATGTGTAACATGTAAGCAAATTGAAAACATCTTAGATCATACATCATATAGTAAACCACAATAACCATTACAACATACCTGGTCTTTATACAGAATTTGGAGATGTCTGACATTCAAACGTTGAATCTAGCTAAAGTATAGTAGTGTCCTAATGGGTTAATGACACGATTGGATAACTAATACATCTATTGAGTTGCCACCTCATCCATATGACATGAAATTGTTTTCTGTCACAATTTCATAACTATGTTGAGAGCACTTTTGAGTGCTGTACAATGTTATTTTGCCTGCTGAAGCACGTAATTTATTTAATCATTGCACATTTGTTAGTAGAGAAGCTGAAATCATGAAAATCACTTTCACTTGAGCACAGAAGTGAATGCAAGCTTGATTTTCATTTTGCTGTCTTACTCTAATTTACAATGCAATGCTTTCTCTTAAAATAATCCTGAAGTGTGCACATGTGAGGATTGGGTATCTCTGTGGGACGTGGATGTTAAGAGTGCTGCACTCTTTTTGAACATGCTGGAAACTTTGCTTTTGAGGTGAACAGCATGGGAAGAAGGAATCTACAGCTGTGAGAGAAGTAATTCTTGGAAAGAAAATTGGTGTGTGTGTCTTCGTTGTATGGTTCAGACCTCTGTTGCAGAAACTCAAATTCCTGTGTTATGGTAGTCTGTTTAAATGTGTGTGGACCCTCCAAAACAAGAACTCATGTCTTGTGGCTGTTTGTAGGAAACAGTGGTGAACAATTGCTTGACTGGATGTGTGCTGCATACTTAAATGCTTGCATAATGCTTCGATGCCTGCTACAAAATTCACAATTGTGTTGATGCAAAAAATGTGGTGGAGACTAAGAAATAGGTGCAGTTTCAAATGCATATGTGATGATAACAGATGTAGACATGAGCTTGTTTTACTTTGTTTATCTGTTGCCAACTGAAAGAAATCAGAGCTTACACTTAATACATTTACAGTTTCTTTCTGTTTTGGCTCATTGATTATGAAGAAAGTGTTAGTGACCAACAGAATTCAGGGCATGTATTTATAAGTCACTTTTCTCCTTGGTTTTGCATGTCATGATCCTTATTTTCATTGGCCTATAAATGAAGCCAACAACCTATTGGGGATTTAGTGGGGATGTATGTGAATTTTATATGATTACCATTACATGCCCTCCCATCTTTTCCTGTAGTGTCATTCATCAAATTTATTTTTTGCATTGTTTACAAGAATTTCAGTATAGATTTGAAGAGTGTAGACATCTTTGAACACAGAAGGTGTGCTTTAGATTCCATCATGTACAACAAGCTCCCATCTTCATTGTCCCATCATTTCAGAGATGCATTTTCCAATTTTGCATTCACCATAAGCTCTCACCATCTACAATCAGACAAAACCAGATTTCAAAATGTATGAGGTGTCCCACCTACAGAGTAGCCTATGAGATAAAGCGGATTGTGGATAACTGAATGTGCATACACAAAAATGGGAAAATGCGTGTGAATGAATATCAAAGTACACTCTCAAACAAATGAAATGTTATCAGTTTTCTTATGGCCACACAGAACTTGACAGGCTTTTGAAACCCCAGAATGCATGTTGCTTATGCACTGGAGTAGAAAATGATCCACATTCATATACTTGCCTGCCATTCTTCAGAGTGATTCAATCCCCAAATCTAATCCCTGATTGCCACTTTGTGAAAAATCCAGGAGATGGCTAAATGAAGCCTCCCAACAAATCGTCTCCGCATTGACAAATAGCCTCAAGAACATCTAGACCAATTTTGGACAAAAATTGAGACATCTAGGGAAATGTCAAAAATGTTCTTCTAGAATGGTGAAGAATCTGTACAGTTCTGTCAGAATGTTGGGAGGGAACAGCTACACTGAGTTTGTGCTGCACTCAGGTGGTGGGGTTGGGTAGCGCTTGGTATCAGTGCAGTAATCATACAGCTGATAGTTCTGTCGCACCCAGTTCAACTCGTCAAGTTGAGTATTGTCCAAAGTTTGGAATGCAGAAGCTTCCCACCAGTGGCTGGTTGTAGCAACACATGATGAGATGTCATTGTTGTATACAGTGCAAGCATCTAGACCATCAAAGTTACGGTAGGATGCAACAAAAGGTGCACTAGCCCAGTCCAACTTGATGAGCCCTCCTTGTGTTGCCCACTGGGAGCCATCCCAAAGGCTTGAGTACAGTGCCATTGGCTTGCTATTGGGATATGGCACACCCAAATCAGCATTGTTTTTGTACACCCTAATTGGTTTGTCATCCACTTGGAATCTGCATGGACATATGAGAGCTTCCTAAAATCAGAAATAGCAGGGAGAAAAAAGAAGGATTATTACAGCTTCACCGATTAGGGCAGGTGTGATGATCCATTTTACCAGAGCAGCAGTGGCGGCATTGCAGAACTGCTCTGAGCACTTCAAAGCCTAAAACAAGGGTTTAAGGATGCATGTTACAGATGAAGAATGCTTAAACAGGGAAGAGAGGATGGACTCACATGATCTGGTTAGTGTTCCACAAAAAGCCATAGGTGTGGAAGTCAGCAGTGGGGTCAAACCAGAGGTTGATGCGCTGCTCTCTATTGCCAACGCCGTGGGCATAAACGTTGGTTTGAAGAATGTAGGGCTGCCCTGATACGTTCCCTAGAAACTCGAAATCTAGCTCATCATGGTCCGGATTGTCGGACGAAAGCTGTGCACAAACAATAAAAACAATAACAAGATAAAATTTACCGAATAGTCCGACATACGATCACAGATCTGTTCCGTAGTGTCGAAAGAATCTTCCAAGAGATAGTGTTGGCCAGAAACATCAACCATTTCATTGAAACAATAGCATGTGCTGGGAGCATTTCCAGCTCTGATAAACCATATTCAACGTCGTAAAATCAAGATAAAAACACAATGGCAGAATGAAAGTCGTGCACGAGGCATATTGCTTACGTAATAGGCCGTGACGGTGCCGGCAGAGTTTCCGGCCACGAGCTTGATTTGCATAGTAATGTGCCCGAACAGATACTTGTACTTGCTTCCGAATCCTGAAGCTGTAATAGAAAAGCAGAACGTCAAAATCAGATTGCAGACACACACAAAAAACACAGTTCCTGGTGATCGCAATCCTCCCCCCTGCGCCACGACTACAGGACTTATTTTACAACAGTTGCTGCAAGCTGCTGCCTCTAGAGAAGTGTTCTTTCCGCCGACTGAAAACTTGTTAAGCCTTGCTGCACTAGAACGAGGATGATAGTACTATTGTTTAACGAAACTTTGCATCAGAAAACATAACAAATTTTGCAGGAAGCTGGTGCAGGTTTGCAATTACACAACAACAACCAGACTACTAGTGACGCACAAGCGAGCTAGCGACGTTCACCTGCTTGCTGGTCGAGAATAAGATCCACCTGCTGACCATTTTCCACAACTCTCACGTGGTTATTGTCAGCGAATGGTTGAAAACCGTCACTAAAAACATTGGCTGCAGAAGCTCCGTCGAAGAGGATCAAACCCCCCTGGGAACTGAGCAAAACTACAACACAAAAGACTAGTGCAAACACCGGCTTGCACCGCCGCATCAGAACCACCTTCCTACCACCCTCCTCACAAGCACATCCCATTCTGCCAAAAACTCTCCTCCAAATTGGACACTAAACTGGGCAACTGTTCAAATCCGACAATAGTCCGTCCAGGAAAACAATGCACCGTCTAGGAAAACAAAACAAAACAAAGCAAGGCAAAGCACCGTCTAGGAAAACAAAACGAAAGGAAACAAAGCAAAGCAAAGCAAAGCGGGCGTAATATTATTTGTTCTTATGCAGTCGAGAACTGGACTCGAAAGAAAGCTTGCAGGGAAGGCCCCAATGGAAACCACACAAAACCAATGGAAAACTTTGAGCTAAATAGAATTACGCTTGAACTAACTAGAATAAAAGAATCCAAAGACTTCGATTGCAACCGAGGTTGTGGAGAAGGGAATCCGATTGCAGATCAAAACCGAGTTCGCGTTTGGCTTATTTATGAAGATCGCAGAGGGGCAGGAGTTGGGCTCAATAGCGCGTTCATTTACGTTCTCCAAGCCGAGGTTTGCACGTGTGAACCAGCTATGAGCCAGACGCGCAGAGACAGTGACATTGTGAAGTTTAGCATTAATCATTTACCGTTCGTTCGTTCGTTCCCCTCCCTTTCCCCTCTTTCTTCCACCCCTGCCCTCCTTCGCCACGAACTAAACACCTTTGGGATAGTTCCGGGCAGGGCAGCAGCAAAAACCATGCCTTGTAAAACGAGAGGTTCTCTTGTGCCCCTTTTTGTATGGCAATGTCAAGGCGAGGGGAATGTTGCCTATGAATCGCCTATTAACCACCTTTCAACTACCCTATGAACCATCCATGAACAAGCATGGTTTTTGGTGCTGCCCTACCAGGCACTATCACAAAAGGGGTTGGGAGTTAGTGCCAAGGCCTGCCTGCCTCTCATCTGCTTGTCACAGCTGGAGTAATGGAAAAAGGTTTGGGATGAATGTGGTAGGAAAAACCAAGGGTTTAGCCCCATAGGTATCATAAGAAAAAATCAAAAAATTACAATGGACATTTTTTTGAAAAATAAAATGCTTGTTCCTTTGAGTATTTCATTTTTCTAAATGCCCACCTCTTGCACTTGCCCTATTACACTTTTGAAGCATACCTCCAAATACACTAGAAAAAGTTGTAGAGGTTTTTACATTTGTATAACTTTGCCTTTGCTAAAAGGTGTGGACAATATTTAATAAGTACAATAAGTTTTCTTATTATGAACAAAGTTATTGAGATATCCCAATTGTTTGAATTGTCTCTATGCAATGTATATGAGGAAGGTCTTGAGTCTAATTCTCTAAAATTTTGAAAATTTTGGCTTAAGATTTTATTTATTTTTTGGGTAAGCCGCCCTTCATCATTAATTCGTGCCAACCATCAGTCATACGTCCAATATTTTAAGTTTGTACAACACAATGGGTGGTTTGGAAATTGTTTCATATCATTTCGACCCCAAGTCAAAATGAATTGTTTTTTTTTCCAATCTAGTCCTTGGGTATGGGTTGGATGGATGATGATTGGTGGGACATTCAATGGCCAGGAACAGTGATGGCACATAACACCTTTTTCCCCCTCAAGGTTTTCTTATTTGTTGTCGAACCATACCTGATAAGCATGATAAATTTAAGGGCACCTTATATCATGAATATCTATTTAAAAACCTCTCTAACAATGAAACACAGGAAAGAAACACTATAACCCTAAAAGTAATGACTCATTTGACTGCTCCTATATTCTCACTAGCATAAGATTGATTTTGAACCCCAATAGTGAATCATTATACACAACAAAACTTGATAAGAATTCGATGTGAAGGATTCAATGTTCTTTTCCATCACCATTTCTTCTTGCAAACTTGCACACATAGCTTGCATCTTGTTGTACACAAAGCTTTACAAAATGGTTGTGGTGATGGAGGCAACACCTACAATAGCAATTGTAATAAAGTCCTTTCTTCACTTGAGCCGTCAATGTTGCAATAACCTCACAAGAAAGAGTCGCCCATGATACTAAGTCTACTTGAGTGGGGTCAACAATGATGACATTGGCCAACGTGTGCATGTTATGAATCGACAAAACAATGTCAACCTGTTGATGACAAGATTAAAGAAAAGGTGATAAAAGAACATGGGTTAACTCCTACAAAATATGAAACCCTGCATCTCTCGCAATGCACGCAAAAAAATCTCGAATGGCATCAAGGAATGCAATCCTTTCCTCACAATGGGCACAAAGAAGAAAATGGATCCCCATGGGTTCTAATGACTGACCACAAATGCAATGTGTCAAATCAAGAGCCAAAGGATGAGGGAGGCTTAATATAGTTTGCAACATGAAGGAAAAAACATCTAAAAGCAAATGAAAGCATGGGATGATAAGGCAAGCAAATAACCAAGCTCCAGCACCTAGCCCTAGACCTTAAGCACATTCGATGTGAGTAAAAAGGCATGTCAAAAATAATGTTGAAAAAAGAATGGTTGTGCAATCTCTCTGAAAGTCTTTTGAATTCTATATGTTCTCCTCTTTGCAAGTTGTTAGAATGAGGGTAGACATGCTACTACAACCAAGGGGAGAAGTTCCAAAACAACCTCAAATGTGCCTTGAAAGCAAGTGAATCAAACTATTCACCCCAATAGCCTCCAATAAAAATGGATGCAAATCCAACAAGAATCTAGAAACAATGACAAGCACTACAAATGCCCAACTCCCCAAAAAGATTGTTGACACAATGATCTTTGCTGAAATGAGACATATACGTTCATTAGAAATGGGCAACTAATATACCAAAAGGCCTTTGGACAATCAAAAACATCTGAACCTAAAAGCCTCTTGAAAACTTGCACAAGGATTGAGTCGAAAAAAAGGAACTAACACAAAAAGCTCAAAAAATATGAAAAAGCATGAAGCTGTAAGGTGTAAGGTGTCATTTAATAATAGTAGGCTTAAAATCCCTCCCATTCTTGCTACCTAGTGTTCTATGTACATTAAGGCTTATGATAAGATCCACCTCATGCTTTATTGTGAGTACGAAGGCCCAGAAGTTGGGAAGATTGCTACAATGCAAGGCATGACTTAACTATGGCCTCCTCCTAGGCAATTACTTTGGGAATGTCCCCACCTTGGGGCTCTACCTTACATGAAATAGTTGTCTATGTTTGATTTGCATCCCCTTTCGCAGTTGGAAAAAAAAAGATGGATGCCATGTTAGAAGCGTTGTTGGCTTCCATAACTTATGTTAATGGCTTTGCAATCATTTTATTTTCCTTCTTCTGCACATTGTTTGGGAAGAGGGGGTTTTATTTAATGGTGGAGATTTACACACAGGATCTTCACATCACTGAAGACTATTTTTGCTGGTAAGAAAAATATGCAAAGAATCACCCATTCATGATTACATATCACACCCAACAAATTTCGCCTTCAGAGAATTCATTTCCAAAAAATAGCACTTCCATTTCATAATGACCAATAGGTAGAGAATTGCATGTGCATGGGGTTTAGTTGGACTCAAATATCCAGACCTAATCTTGCCACATTCCAAAATATTGTCCTGGATCTTAGCTCTGGGCGCTGGTTTCATGGGTTCATGGATAGGGTGGGATTATTTGCAATTGTCTTGTGAAAAGTAATGGCATGCCCTCAACTACATGTAAAGACCTACAAGAAAATTCATAGTGGTTTTAGAGGTAAGCCTTCCAGAGCATAATTTTGCAGCCGCAAAGGGCAGGTGTTTTGAAAAACATAATGCCACATTATTTTTTTGAAACACCTGCCCTTCTTTTCACTTTTTTCCATGATACACAAAGGGTATCTGACAGATACCCATCCAGTATCACAAGAAAAAGTGGAAAAAAAAAATTATGCCACATTATGCTTTTCAAAACACCAACGCTTTTCTTTCATTTTTTTCCATGATACACAGAGAGTATCTGGCAGATACCCCCAACTCCATATCACAAGAAAAAGTGAAAAAAAAATTTATGCCCCAGTAGGAAAGCCCTCACCACGATCTGAAAGCACTGCCTGGATTTTTCCTTTGTATTTTCAGCTCCATTACCTGCCTGAAGAAACCAGTTTTCAGCAAGGAGGATCTTCTGCCTTGGACACAAATCTCAAATCACAGAATTCCACAAGTCCAAAGGGAGTTTCACTTAACCACGACCCCATGACAAGATGTTCTATCATGAGTGCATACATCTCACACCCACTTTGCACAGCCCACTTTGTAAATGTAGACAATCTACATGATCAAAGAAACCACAGGTCCTATCGTGAACGAGCGTGGCCATACTCCCTGCCAGCTTCTTAATGTTGACGTTACAGCTTTGCCCAGCGAAGACAAGGATCATGAATAAGTACTGCCAAACCCTACCAGCTGTAGATGGACAGAGATCTTCCTTCATCCATAGGGGCTCCAGTCTCCACGTAACATCATCTGTAAGCTTTACATCTCCATACGGATTTGATTTGTACTTTCGTTGTACTTCCTTCCATGTGGAGATGACTATTTTGTGGCCTGAGTCACAGAGTGAACCAGCTCCCATCAATACACCATGCAGGATTGGATGGTGTGGGGGATGGGAAACATATTTTCATTCTATTACTGTCCCAGAGCTAACCATGGTGGTTAGCTGGTGGTTAGCTATATACTAACTACTAACCATCCAAAGTATCTACCTACCTAGTAACTAGCAAAGGCTAAGCTTACCTACCTACATAGTTCAACATCATAACTACAAATAAAAATAAAACGACAATGGCTCCTACCTAAACCACTAAAAAAATCGTTACATTGTTTCCAATGGATGGTGCACTGTTTGAGGAGCCTGGTCGCATAATCCCAGCAATTTTGGTGGGGCCTCTACAAACGGAAAGACCTAGCTTTTTATTTAGTGGATTCAGACACCTCGGCAATAGTTTTTAAATATTGGATTGCAATCCATTACTTCATCTATCAAAAGGAAATTGGACGAAAATTTTCATCCATTTACTGTGTTGGTATTATGGACTATGTAACTGGCTCAAGCAGCCCAGTTATGGGAAAGAAACGAGCCATGGGAGTGGTGAGTTTTTTAACTGGTGACTACTTGGACGTCTGGGATGAATACTGTTATGGCTGTCCACATAACCCCTGCACCTTTTTGGGCAACCCAGTGCACAGCAGCATTGGGTTGTAACTCGAGACCTCTCCACCAATGGCAGTGACACCACACCACACCACCAATTTCCATAGAGGAACCATTTATGATTTTTGTAAAGCCCACCCATTGTTGTTGTGGGCTTTCAAAAAAGCCGATTCCTGATCTGGTCAATTGTCACACCGCTATGCAGCTTGCAATCTTTACACATGGAAATGCCCTCAGCCAAAGCCTTTACTGGAATTAAGCCCATAATCGGCTCCAACCTCATGTGAGCCCTTATTCTGGTAAAGCCAGAAGCCTGGAGCTTTACCTAGCACAACTTAACTGTATTCTCTCTCCCCCCGCCCCCCCCGCGCGCATAAAATCAGGAAATCCTAACAATTTTCTATCTAGGTACTCCACTATTGTAGACAAACTGGACTTATGTGCCATCGCCAAAGTCGCTGGCCAGGGGATCTCTGATAAGTGGCAATTAGGGAGAGGGGCTAGTGTCTAAGTGGGACTGTGAAATGGAGAAGGTGATGTCCATGATGTCATGTGTCATGAGAGTGAGTGCAGTACCAAAATTCGAACTAGCCTAAATTAGAGAAGCCACAAATTTCTCTCACCTTCTCTCGAAATTAATGCCACAAATTACGGTCACCGGACTTCATTAACGGTCGGACTTCTTTTTGTGTCTTCTTGATGATTTTATTGTGTGTGTTTTGTACACAGACTAGACTAGGTACTCACCTGCATTATTGTAGCAATTGACCTAAAATAATAAGTGAGTAAGGTACCCATGAGTGATACCCCCTTCGGAAACTGCTGGGCTATTTCACTAACCAGCTCACGACATCCGTCAGAGAGAATGCAATGTGGGAAATTCACAGCCACCTACAGTCGCTGACACTTTTCATTCGTCCGCCGAGGGAGTTGTCAGGAGGGACCGACCCCAGGTCGTCCCCAGCAGTGTTGTTTTTTCTTTTCAAAGTATTTTTGTTTGTAGCCACAGTGGGGATCATCCATAGAAATATGTGGCGATCGTCCTCAAGAAGATTGTGCCAAATCTGGCTATAAAGTCAGATTCGAAGTACACAACTGTAATCATGCTTCTATATCTTTGAATACACACTCAAAACCAACTAAATATATTTGATAATGTTGTCTTTTCCCCCCCACCCCCACTCACGTCTGGCGATTGAAAACCTCCAAAATCATTCCATTCTTGAATTTTCAATTTTAATTTCGCTTTTTGGCGAAACTTCGTTGATTAAAAAAGGCTAGGACTCCCATAGAGTTGTGGGAATGTCTTGGAACCTCCCTCCTTTACAAGGGGAAAAACAAAATCACTTTTATTTTTCTTTTTACATTTTTTGCCTTTTCGATTTACAATTACCTCACGGTCAGCACTCCCCATGTGCTGGCATACTGCCCAGTGTGGACTTCATTGGCATTGTCTTTGCACTGACCCCAACATGCCTCCCATTTCTTTTTCTATTTTCTAGGTCACCTATATTTTTTTCAATCAAGATTGTGTTCATTACATGTATTTATGAATTGAAATGTTCTTGTTGAATAATAAAATGGAATTGATAATGATATGTGCATTGTTTGTTGAATAGACATTTGTTGTGCATTTAGAAATGTATTTCTTAATTTTTTGATTTGTTTGAATGTTTCATATCGTTCATGTTTACATTTCCTTAACATGGATCGCATTTTTTGTGTAACAAATTTGTTTACTTTTTGTTAAATAAAAAGTGCACTAAGCTACAGGAGAATATGGATCTAAAATGTATTACACATCTATATTTGCTTCCCATATAGGTGTTGCATGTATGTTAAAAGAATTTGTTGGTATATCATTTACTTTACGTTTCAAAAATAATGTTGGTTTTTTAAAAATGGATCATAATGCAAAAATGTAATTTTTTTCATTTACATTTAAATCTATAAGAAATTGTTCAAAAGAAATATCTACACCTAATCCCATATCAACAAGTTTTTTTTTAAATATTATTTGTAATTTCATGAAATTTTGGAACACAATTGTGTTCATTTAATGGCAATATATTTGTAGTAGATTTCAATGGAAGTTTAGGATATTGAAATTGACAAATTGCTCGATTCTTTTTTTGACAAGTTTTCATGTTGATGTATTTGTGCACTACATATTTCAATTGGAAAAAATGTTTGATCAGTTGTTATATATTTATCAATAAAATTTTCAATAGTTTCATTTGATGAAATGCCAAATTGAAGAGCACTTTGAACCCACAATAATCCATGATCATGGGCTAATCCTCCACTTTAAAATTTAGTAACAAAAAATAATCTTGAATTTCACCAAATAATACATTAAATTTTTTTGAAATTTTTCATCCTATGTTGATAATAACGTACACGTTATAAGATTATTTTTGACAAGTTCTCCATCATTTAATAAGATATCATTTTTTAAATTTTCGTTTTCAATAACGTGTTGGTCATGCAATTCTTTTAATATTTCTATTAGTGTGGGCCAATTGTTAGCACCCATGGTGAATGTTACAAAAAACGTTGGAGATCTTAGCTATCTAATCATTGCAAAAACATCTTTGCAAAGATGATCTAAATAATTTGGAAATGTTCTTGTACATTGTAAATTTTTGTATTCTAAATTAGATTTCAATCATTAATCTAAATTAACATTATTTAACACATCATTAGCTATGAGAACACAACCTAATAATTTTTCTTTTCGAATACAAATCTAAGCAAAAGATAATATGAAATGTATTAAAATTTTAATTGTTATAATATATATATTTATTATATGGTATGCAGATTTTCTATGAACATTTCTTAATTTTGCTTGTGCAATTTTTTGATATGAACATTGAAAAGGTCTTGATTGACCAAAAAATAATGTTGAGAAATTATTATTTTTTGAATGAATATCATGAAATAGCCCAAGGGGTCAAAATCCTTCTCCCAGAACAATGGTTCTTGAATTTTTATTATCATCAATTATATGTTTAGAGTTTTAAATGTTTTCCATTAATGTATCTATATTATCTTTTTCCATAATTTCTTCAAATGTTTCAAAATGATTAGAATCAAAAGTTTCATAAGTCATTTCTATTGTATATTTTTCACTTGCATTTGCAAGTTCAACCAAACCTTGTTAATTTGGTTGTATTGAAACATTTGCATCTATGTATAATGGAGTTTCACAAAGTTTTTATAATGTTTTCATAACTATGTTAGGAAAAATGTAACCTAACATATATATTGACTTGTATTCTAATTTTCTATTCAAAAACATAGCAATTGAAAAATCATCATATGACATTCTTGGTAATATGTCTTGCATTAAATTTAAATTTGTTGGAACATTCACAATGTTTCCACTCATTCCATATTGTTCATAACCTTGTAATTGAAATATTTGTGTAAATGCAAAACGTGGTGCAATTAGATGTTCTTTTATTTTATTAAGTGTCAAATCATATTTCATGTTTGGTTTCTTCTTCGTAATATGATATCGTAATGTTAAATCTAAAGGTTTTTGTAGATCAATTTTTTTCCGACAAGATTTACAAATTAAAATACAATAATTTGTTTTGATGTCTTGTATTCAAGGAGTTCTTTTATATATGATTTTGATGCAAAATAAATTTGAAATTAAAAAAATAATCTTTGACAATGATAACAAACATGTTTAACAATGTCTTGAATATCTTTTCTATTGTTGATAATATGCATATCATCTGTGTTCAGTTCATTATTATTTTATTTTCTTAAACTCAAAACATGATGTGGATTATTTTTACTTGTAGGACCAATGACATTCTCTTTAATATTGTTATTATTTTGTATGTTTTCAACGGGAGTTATTTTTTCTTTAATTAAAATAGGATTTGAAGAATTATTATTTGTTAAATTGGTGAGATTGTCTTTAACAATATTATCACATTTCACATCACATTTCATTCGTGTCATTTTATTTTATTTTTTGACATTTTTTCTAATCCCACATGTTGAATAGTAGGTGGAACAAATGGTGAATTAAATGAAACATTTGGAAGAAAAATCATAATATTTTCAAGGATTTTTTTTTTGTTGAAAAAAAGAATTTTATGATCATTATTAGTAAACCCAAACAAGTTCGTCCAAATGGCATAAATGTGGAGGTGGCAATTGTTGCAACAATTGTAAAAATACTTGGATGACAAATAAGGTAAAAAATTGCTTTTTGTTGGAATTTTGGAGACATTTGCATTCAACAACATGATGGGTTTACACATTGGTAGATAAAGAACTTGCCAACATCATGGTGAGAGATGCCAATCACTTTCATCACTTTGAAGATGGTGTTTGTTCTTGCATGGACTATTGGTGATGCCAGTAGTCTGCTTGTCAATCACTACATGAAGTTCACTTTGTTTATAGTAGCATGTCTAGTGGTCTTTTAGCATGATCAAAGTTCAGTTCACCATTATCAGATGTGGTACCACGAAAAAGGTGGCCATGGAGCCACCTCCCAAGATATTTGGTTTCATGCCTCTGCCATCTGTAGCACTTAAGTCTGCTGCCTCTTTCTTCTTATGTAAGGATTGAGTTATTTTTGAAAACCGAGTGAATGTTGAGACTATAAAATTGATGACCAGTTTTAAGTGTGGACCAACAAAGGTTGGAGGTATTAGTCTTGGGCCTTTGAATTGATCATTGTATCTACTAATAAGTTGTAATGATGCTTTTAGGTGATGTTTGTATGATATCTCGTGTTTTCTTTGTTGAATGTTTCTTAAGTTTGCTGATTGGGCCTTTTTTTTCCAGACCATAGTTGCATAGTATGGAGTATTGGCACAAATACTTCAAGATGGGATGTCTCCTGCATCCCCATGCACAGTTGCTGGAGAAGTTTATATACCGCTAATGCATTCTTTGGTTGGAATAACTGGTACAGGGGATCCAAGTCAACCATACACTTGATCATCAATGTTGGACCCATAAATCAACCATACCTCAAGATTGCAGCCCTGGGATACAAGTTTTGTCTGGAATTGAGCTCCATCATTCAAAAGAGTGACAATTGATACACAAGAGAAGAAGAATGAGCCAAGGGGCCTCCATTTTTCTCATTTTAGTGTTGGCAAGCAACCTCAAATGGGCTGAAATGGGGAACCATGGTAAAGAATTTGTTTTTCATGTTCATTGTTTTGTGCATTCCCCAACGAGGCCCCAAATTGAATTTCAATACTAGATCACATATGACAAACTTGGTACAAAAATATGCAAACCCAAAAGTGGAAACAGAACCTGTTGAAATGAGAGGAATTGAGGCACATCATGCTGATAGAGGACCATCACAAA
>Ga0209611_10001943_pt1 | contig 36070 bp, 38 predicted proteins | sample S1TSphgellanicum_3_FD_187693 | JGI IMG/M metagenome (GOLD analysis project Ga0209611, IMG submission 187693) | Host-associated microbial communities from peat moss isolated from Minnesota, USA - S1T2_Fc - Sphagnum magellanicum MG (SPAdes) (version 2) | ecosystem: Host-associated > Plants > Peat...
AAAACTCAGAGCGCAAGTGCAGGAGTCAAATCATCTTGCATTAAAATGTTCTTTATACCGTTGAAAAGGTCTTGAAGTGTAGATGTCCAAAATGGCCTCGCATGAGCCATTTGGACATCTTCAGCACAAGTTATGGTCAAAAGAAAGGTCGGGAGTCAAATTGGCAGTTTGACTCCCGACCACTAAAAGTCGGGAATCGACCTGATCCCAGTGTGTGCAGGTCCAGTATGACACACCGTTGGAAAACTCTCAAGGAGAGCTACAACTTTGGTTTAGACCTCATCCCGATCCAAGTTTGGGGCGAGAAGTTATGAACGCCCAAAGTCCCAGGAGTCCAAACCGGGACAGTTTTGGGACTCAACTTTGGGAGTCTCGGGAAAAAGAGCCATTTGGATGCAAGTGCGGCAAAGAGCTGCAGAGAATACTATATGGGGGAAGGTGGTGGCTTCCCATGAGTCCAGGCCGTGATGAGTCAAGTGAGTCCAAGGTCGCCCGTGGGTTGTCCCAACACTGAAAATGTACAGAATGAGTTCTAACCAACTTGTTGGTTGGATTTGGATGTAGGACCGATAACTAAGTAAACTTGTCCCTCTTCCTAGTCTAATCCCGGAGCTTTCAGCATACCCCTCTCACCCTCTTTAGTGTTAGAAGCTGGGAGTGTGCCCCAAATCCCCATCTTTCCGCAACTTGAGTGACTTAGCCCAACTTGGGGGCTAACTAGGGACTCGGGAGCGAGTTAAGAGCAATTGTAGGAGGGAATGAAGGTTACAATGTCTCCATTGTAAAATACTTCATAGGGGAAAAAATAAAACACTATGTCCCACATTCTGGATATTTGATAGCCAAAGTAAATGGGCCTTTGAAAGTCATGAAGTTAATAGCCCTAATGAAAGTGGTAACTCTCAAATAGGGTAACAATTATGTACTTAGTGCATTTATTTCCATTTATCAAGCAATTGAAAAAGGAACTGTCAATTAGGGAGCATGGTTCAAACAAAAGTTACAAAATGAGATTATTGCTCTTCAATAGAAGGTTGACAAACTGGGAAATAGTTTAATAAGACTTGTTTTAACCATCATTGGGAAATTTTATGAAGGGAAATGGGTTCAAGAAGAAGAAAAAGCTTTTGTGTTAAGAAGAAGAACACGGATTATCATTGATGTGTAGGTAGTCATGCCAATTAACTAGAAAATAAAAGAAGGAAAGAACAATTGTCATCATGGTAGGGGAACACCTTGAATAAATGTTACTGTAAGAGGGGGATAACCACAATATTGCCCCATAGCATGTCAAGTCGTTACTAATACCAAAAACTTGGGAAGATATTATAGCAAGTGATGGTGACAAAAAGCAAGGTTCAAAACAAATTGTATTAAGGATGGAGGGTCAAAACCTTGTGGTCATAGTGACAACATAAATGGCTAACCATGAATTCTACATAATTGAGGAGATGCAAAACATTGGGGAAACCCACATACCAACAGAATAAACACATGAGCATATTGAGTCTAGTGAAGCCAGGGAAAGGTCCAAACAAGATAAAGTATGCCAAAAAAGTAGTCCTAAAACTTTTTAAAAGTCTCTTTTCAACATTAACATTAAAAAAGATATTTAGAACCTATTTATATTACATTTTGAAATCATCAAACACTTCATTGAGTTTATTGTAAGTTGTACATAAAGTTTGAGGAATTTTTATATAAGAAAAATGGATGAAAAGTATGTTCTAAATTGGTTATTTCAAAATTTTCAGAATACTTTTACATTAAAACTTTGATAGATTATGACTAGAATATCAAAAGTTGAAATTATATCCATACACACTAGGCCTTCATCAACTTGAAAGTATAATAATTCTAATTGATGTTTTATTTTCATGTACTTGTAATTCAATTTTGTAGAACTACGACATGTGTTTTTTATACTTGCATTTCAAAAAAATGTACTTAATGCATATTAAAACTTGTGTTTCTTCAATATTATGCAATGAAGTCAAATAACTTATAATTATTGATCATTGATTTAATAATATTCATGGATTCAATACATTAAAGTATATTTTATGGATACCTTCCAAAAAAATAGCAAGTGTCTCTAGCTAGCATATTTTACCATGCTTATGTTTAGAAGGAAGAATGATGAAAGGAATGAACTCTCTATGGCAATAAAATCAACATCCATAGCTGCTCAACCCATAGCAATCAATAATACATAGGAGATCAAATAACAAGATGAAAAACAAGTTGAAATTTTGAAATCAACTAATGTGGAAGACAATTTGACAAAAGCAGTGGCTACATATTATGAAAGGGATGCAATTAGAAACATGAATGAAGAGAAGGACTTAGAAGATATTGTTGAAGAATTTTTGGCAACAATATGAAGAACTTGTAAGAAGGGTGAACATCAAGAGAAATTCATTCAGTAATTAGAAGTAAACCAACGTTTTCAATTGGGGATTGATGAAATTCAAAAGGATCTAGAGAAGCATACTTAGGATATAACTAAACATGTCTAGTTCCTAGTTAGAAGACGTTCATCAAGAAGACCAATTGGGGTGAGCAGCCTTGAAGAAAAGATGTGTTCAACTCGTGGCTAAGTTAGAAAAAAAAAATGTGAATCAGCAAAAGATGGAAGAAGCACTCAAGGCTGCACGGAAAAAAAAGTTTGGAAAATCGAAAAAAGATTTCAGAATTGGAAAAGAAAGTTGAAAAGTTTTAAGCAATGGTGGAGGCAAAAAAATAGAGAGCTCAGGAAAGTTAACTCGAAGTCATCACAAGGCTGATGTAAAGATCACATACGAGAAGCATGAAGTTTGAACATTGATGGTAGAAAGAGAATTTGTATTGAGAACTCAAGGGTTTTGAGGAGGAGTTGCATAGACATGATGATACCATAGCAAATTTGGAAACAACACTGGAACAAAATTGTGTCAACCACAATTAAGATCGGAAAATAATGGTGGGAAAAAAATACACATGGCATAAGGAGCTCCATGCTATACTGTGAAAATGCAAGGGTTGGAGAAAACTTTGAACGCATTCCAAACCATTACAAAATGGGAAAATATTGCCACAAAAAATTAGGTAAAAACAACTTTCTATGAACAATTTGTTCCAAAATTACTTGAAAATGTTCAAGTTGCACTTGAAAAGGCATTGATGGAAATGAAGAAATGGCATTTTGACCATACAAAAAATTATATTGAAGCCTTGGATGCAATTTATGTGAGGATAGAAAAGCTGGAAGTTGACAAGGAAAATATAGAAAGAGATGAAGGGGAGGAAGGAGATGAAAGGGAAAGGAAAGGAGATAGTAGATATCTTTGATGAAGATGAAGTTTTACCTATCGATGTGTTGCTGAAGAAGGACACTATTGAAGCAATGGTACAAAATAGTGCTTGAAAATACCAAGGCAAAGCCACAAGGATAGATACAGAGTGGGTAGAAATAAGAACCTAAAAGTTGATTTACGGATTGGTTGTGCAAAGAATTGATTCCCCCACTTTGGCAGAACAAGCATCCATCAAACCATGCTTTCACACAGATATAGTCCATATGTTACTAGACATGGAATTTTTTTTCCTTTACTACTTAACCTTGAAACCTACTATCTATTACATAGGCTTTAGATTTGTTTAAAGGTCAAAGTGGCATCGCCAATGTTAGGAGCACACATCATAGAAAAGTAGTTTCTTGTTATGTGGAAGATAGATAATTTCGAGTGGAGAGAATATTTAGCCTATAACATTATCTATTGCTATATCTAGTATCATGAACATTGTAGTTATAGAGTGTTGGAATTCATTAGAGGATGTTTGGGTATCTAAGCTTTGCGCTACTATTATAGGTTGTAGATTGATTATTGGAGTACTATGTTCAACATCAAACCACTTTCTTTGGATGACCAAGCTTCATAATGACACGAATGGAAAGTACACTTGATCATGTGGTGAGTAGAGCCATAGACACACCGAAACAATGGAAGGAGATGATGGTGAAATGTTAAGAATTAGCCAAGCTAACTAATTTTGGAGCAAAGGTGATGGTATCAATATAGTGGAGAATGAATTATGACTATATTCGACCACAAGTAGGAGATGCCCACTTGGGTTTTGATCCATTGCTGTTACAAGTAACTATTATGCAAGTTTGACATCTAATGAAAAAATTGGCAAAATGATCCCAAATTGGCAATTCACACACTTTCAACAATGTTTGCCACATCCTTTGAAAAGAATGGCAAGAAAAAATATTTACATGATGAACCCCTTGCTATAGTAAAAAATGGTGCAAAATCTTCAGATAGCAAGGTTGATGATTTCCTTACACCAGTTCATGGTAATTAGTAAGTAGTTGTTGTGTGAGGACATTATTATAGTAAGAGGGGGATAATGTAATGAAAATACTTTGACATACTAATAGGTAGAAGGCAAAATAGGATAAAGGAAATAGAGGACAAATTGATAGACTGTTGTAGTTGCAATGTTTTAACTAGTCTATTTGTTATGTCAAGTTGATTTGTAAAAATGATTAGACAATTCTAACCTATGTGTATTATTTAAGGCAAGAATCAAGAAGTAAAAAGGGTTATTCTATTGAACATTCGAAGGTGTTTGGGATTATTTTCTTCTATTTGAGCGGCTATGAGAGGACTGATAGATATTAATAGGAAAGAGTATAGACTAGTATGTGAAGGAAGTAATGAAAATATGAAGAATAGTGAAAATGAGTTCAAGGTGGCACTATTGTTATTTTTTGTTTTCATTTTATATGTTGAATATTTGTTGAAGTCAGTTTTAGTTAGTTACATACTTGGTATTTACACTAACAAAGTAAGGCAAGAACCCAGTGACGATATATGGCAATGATGAATAATAAAATATTTATTATTTAAATCTTTGCAAAAATTATTGTTAACAATGTCACCCCAATTTGGTCGCATTTCATCCATATTAAAGTTATCCTTAGTAAAGTTAAGAAAAGACAACACCAAAACCCCCTATTTAGTCACATAAGGGATGAGATTTCAAAAAACAGGGAAAAAAAGTACATTGTGTTTCAATGCGGCATGAAACTCAGTTTTGTAACAAATTTGGTGCTAAAATGAGTTTGCCTTATCCTTTTTTTCTTGAATGCCTTCAACCAATCATTCCTACTGCTATGTGTACTATAGCTATAAATGTTCTGGATCTTTGTGCATTTAATCCTAAGTTTCAGTATTTCATACCCTTATTTAACAAAATTTCATGACTTTGCAAACACCAGCCAAGAATTGATGAAACATCAGATGAGGGTGCACTTCAGGCCCAACAGAGCATGACTTTTCGGATAACTTTATTGGGCCTTGCCCCCCACAAGGTCAGGGACTGTTGCATTTGATCCAAAGTTTGCAACTTTTACCTTATTGAAACCAATTTCATATTGTGAGAACCAATTCTTTTGATGGACGTGTTTACACTGAGAAAAAGATTTTATCAATGATTTTTTTTGGTGACTTGATTATGTCTCCCAATTTGTATTACCACAATGAAAAAAACTACTATTGGATATTTTAATCATTTTCACAAAAATATTTAATTTTGGATTAACTATCATATTTAAATGCAAAAAACCACCAAACAACACTTCATACATGTGATGGGAAAATGGTTCAATTTATTTGTAAATCAAAACCATTATCAAATAATGAACTCATATTAATGTGTGGAAAAAATAAAAAATTCAATCTATGTTTGCAAGGCTTTTCCCATTTATTATTATTATTATTAAATGTTATTTTAAATATTAAGTCTTTGTCCCCATTTTCCTAATGAAATTTTTTGCTATCTCTCTTTTAATTATAAATGATTATCGATGGAGAGACATGTTTTTTATTGAAATTCTTGTTCTTGTCTATATTGGTTTTTAACATAGAATTCAAATATGATAGAAATTTCTTGGGTGGTTTTTATATACATATACATGTACCCATGCACATTTATATATGAAAACATATATACATTCATATATACATAAACATAGATACATACATTTATAATCACATCCATGCACACAAACATACATATTTCTATAGACATGTTTTAAATACATATACAAGATATCATCTATAGGCAGGGCCTGCGTGTTTGTGACGCCTTGTTCTATATATCCATTGATAAAATTTGTTCAAAGCATTCTAGTGTTATGTGCATATATTGCTAGACCCATTTAGGGAAAGTGCCTACACATGCAAAAAGAAAAGAAGAAAAGACCTCAAATTTATTTGTACACAAAATGATTTCTTTACATGTTTACATTCACTTCTGGGGTTGGAAATGGGGTGAGCTTGACAGCCTCATTTAAAAGCCAATGAACTCTTAACTCATTTAATTTGAGTTCATAATGATGAAAACATCTCTGTTCTTGTAAAAACTTATGTAAAACCTTATTTTAGGACAGAGCCTCACAAACTTGGTTTCCTTCCTCAAAATGAATTCTTTCATTTGTGTCATCACATTTCAAAGACTCACTGTTTGCATTTGCCTCGCAAATCATGCTTAACAAACAAATACATGGTCTTTCCAGGAGCAGTTCATTGAACTTCTGAGTGATTGATTCTTGATCAATGGATTGGGTTGGCTTCTGTAAACCCTTCTAGAAACCTTTCAGTGATTGACTTTGTACAGGAATCGAGTGACTATACCTAAGAGTTGTAAGTACTTTACCGGAAACTTCTAGAAGACTGTCAAGCCATCTCCCAACACATGGCTGATGACAATAATATGCAGTCCTTTATCAGTCTCCTGCAAAATAAAACGTTAGAAACACTTCCAGGGACCAGTGTTTTCTATTCAAATTTGTGAGGTACGTAAGTTGGCAATCATCCACAAGAGGACATAGGCAAAGGTAGCCAAATTTCACTACAGGTCGAAGAGGAGAGTTAAAAAGTTAGGAATCATGCTATATTTTTGTGACGTGCTACAACGTAATTTCTGAATATGGCAACGTCACTTTTTTTTCCTTATAATGTGGCCACTTTGTGGCTTTTGAAAAAAAAGAAACAGCCCTTGTACTTGTTACTCAGGTCCTTTCTTTGTCTCTGTGATAACACAAGTGGATAAATATCCAAGGAATCTAGAAGGTGGTGGAAGAGTCCCAGGCATCTTCAGTGTGCTTTCTTTGACTAACTCCTACCTTAGCCTGGACTTTTGATTCCACATTCTTTTCAATTTTTCAGAGTCCCTTTGAACTACTTAGTGTTCATTAGTCATGTTCAGTCCACAGCTCACATTTGCAGCACATTGAAAGAAAATCCTAGGAGAGTTCGAAATCAGTTTTTTTTTTTTTCAATTTTCTGATGTTTGGTCATTTTGGCAAAGTTTTGCACTAAAAAAACAACACTGGTTCCAATCCACATGATAAACTCTCTAACTAACTTTGTATTATGTTACACTGCTTGGTTTTGGGCTATTAAAATACATTTGAAATTTGAGCTCAAGGTTGGGTCAAGAAGTCAATCTTGATTCTAGAATTTAAAAAATTTAGCTTAGGTGGGAAATTCTCCATAGGAAAGATGTAGAAAATGTAACAATCTTCCCTAGGAAGATTTAGCCAAATCTGGCCATACACTAGATACAAAGCACAATTTTTTAGTTTTCCTTTCATATTTCTGGTTACTTACAGGAACCAAATATAGCAATCTGACAATTTTCCCTTTTTTGTTTCTGGCTTCTAATGACCGAAACCTTAGAAATAACCTTCATACTAAATTTCGCCAGTAACTTAAAGGCTGATAATCTAGACAGTTGAAATAGGAAGAAAGAGTTGGGCTCAGGGCCATATAGAGTATGCTTTTTCCTACAGCAGCAGGTGATCCCTTGTGACATAATGGATGAAGTAACCTTGGATGAAGTAACCTTTGCCGGTTCATTTGTTACAATTAAAAATATGTAATGTTTATTGTTGCCCATGGTACAGTAATGTTGAATTATTGTCAATTTTCCATTCATTGGCTGTGTCCTACAGAGGCAATGTGGGACGACCTTCTGAGCAGGTATAGGGGTCAGAGAATCGAAAGTTGGGTGAATTGATAAGGTTATAGGTTTATGTGTAAGTATTTTAATTGGCCCAAGCTAATGGACGCCCCTGTGTAGATTTTGGGTGCACGCATCCAATTGATGGGTTGTTTTGAAGTCTACCCATTTGCTTGTTGGATTTCTTTTCAACATATGAATGTTGGGTAACTGATTGAATCATGTCTCTATATCATTTTATTTTTTTGGGTTGTCACTTGCCTTTTCATATCACGAGGTTTCATATCACTATGAAATGTTTAAAAAATTCATATGACTAATTTTTTAAATGAAATTTATTTGATAAACATACAAATAATTGGCTTCAATTCCTTTAAATAGTATTATAATGAAAATTGAAAGATTATGCAAGAATTGATTAAAATAAAACACATCAATTTTTAAATAAATATAAAATTTAATATAAAATTCGCTTTTGAGATATAAAAGTTTTAAATTAATTTGATGTTATTCTTAAAACTTCAATAAGGCTTTGATAAAGATTTAATAACAAAAATCATAATGAAATTAATTTTTAATTGACTAAATTTTTTTGTATTGTTGTTGCCTTTTATATTATAAAAATTTATTATTGCCCTAAGATAATAGACATGCATGTATGATTTTAGGTTTTATCAAGCATGCATGGGGCAAACACAACTAGTTTATAAAGTTGGGTGGGAATAAAGTGGGGTTTATAAGTGAAAATTTAGGAAGAGCAAAAAGGTTAAGGTTTTTTTTTTTTTTTCCTCATGGGTTTGTTTTTAATTATAGGGTTTCAATACGTATAAGGAGTGGATAACTCAATTGGATTGAAAAATTTACAAGTTGTAAGTGGAGCTTTAAGAAAAGGGGACAAGGGGTTAATTTTATTTTTTATATTTTTCAAAAGGGTATTTTTTGGGTGAGGAAGGGAGGATGGATCAATTCCACCCCTTTTCAAAGGAGTTTTCTTTTAAGGGATTGGGAGAAATGAATTTTATTTGCAATGGGGACTAAGCCAAGGGTTTGCTTCTTGGGTGGCATGGGAGGGAGAAGTTTAGTTGATTCTCAAGATAAGAATAATTTTCAAAAAATTATTTTTTTGGTGGTGTGGGATTTGGTGGTTGGAGAAAGGGGGTGGGGTTTTTTCTTTCCCTCTCTTTTTGTCTTTTGTGACATGGTGACTTAATGAAGATTTTTTCTCAAGAAAATATTTTATAAAAAATTAATATCTTTTTTTGGGAATGGAAAATTTTCATCACAAAAACTAATTTTAAAAAATTTAACAAAAAGAACAAAAAACGTTTTGTTTCAAAGTGAACACTTAATGCACCAAACCAAAAAGGAAAGAAAATCAATTTTTATTTTTTTGTGTTTAAATTTTTTTATATATATGATTAAAAAGTTGATGTTTAACAAATAATAATAATATATTTGAGTGAAAATGAAAAATAATTGTTAAATAGTGGAGAAAAATTTAAGGTTTATGTATTAATATATTCAAATCTAGGTTGAGATATTTAAGGTTCAGGTGTAAGCATGAGATGCATAACTAAAATTCATAAGATGTCAAGGATGTTAATGTTTTGTTCATTATTAGACAATAATCTAGTTGCCAAACCATGGCCCATCAATATCCATGGTTAATGGTATATATCTACTATAGTCAAAGTTACTGAAAGTCAATAATTAAAGTTCATAAAATGCTAAGGGTATTGTTGTCTTGTTCATTATTAGACCATAATTTAGTTGCCAAACCATGGATATGATTTTTTATTGTTAAGTTGAAATCTACCATAGTCAAAATTACTTAAAGTCAATACAAAGTAGAAAAAGGTTTAGGGTTCAGTTTAGAGTTACATTTAACATTTAAGTTAGGTCTTTTGTCCCATATAAATATAACACACTATGTTTACTTTTTTTTTTTTCATAACAAGAACAATGTGTTTGGTTTAAGCTTTCAGCATTTGTTGACTATTTTTTTGCTTCCTTTGCAAGTGTGTGATTCTGCAAATGTATGTTTTACCAAGTGTGTATTTTTGCAATTGTTAGTTTTGTCAAGTGCTATTTCATTTGTTTGTTGTTAAATTCATTTTGGTAATTCTTTTTTTTTTTTTACACAATGGTTGTTGTTCCAATGAAGGAAATTAGAATAGTTGTTGCAATGGATGATTTGGATTTTGGAATTAAAGATGTTGCATTTCAAGTAAAGGTGTTCAATAGGTATGACACCTTTGATTGAATTACAAATAGGAGCATGGAAGATTCATGGTAAATACATAATTTTTAATCCTATATTTTGGTCAAAAATTTGGATTGAAATGCAATAGAACCAATATTAACAAAATTTATTCATTCAAATCTACTTAAAACTAGTTTCAGAATTTAAATCTAGTAATGAAAGTATGATAAAAATACCAAAACAACAAACTTTGACTATGGAAACAAAGCTTTTCTAAAAATCAAAGTATATTTCTCTCATACTCCATTAAAGCTCCATGTTTTAAAATGATATAATGGGTTCTCATCTCTTCCTCTTCTTCCAAGATATATCCTCCACAAAAAATAGTCCTATGTTCTATTCAAATTCAAATGGTGATAAAAACTATGTAATTTGGCTAGTAATTCCTAAACAAAAACTAAGTAAACAAAAAATATACCAATTAATAATTACCACAAGTAACTACTCCCTTAACATTACCCCACCCGTATTCTGAATTACGTCCTAGAATTTTGGATTAAAAATGTGTTAAAAAAGCTAAATGTTTTGTTATTTTTGATCCTATGATTGAAAAATCTAATCTATCTATATAGTTAACTTGTTCTGTCTGTTCTATGATTTGTTCTACCTGTATTTCAAATTGAAGCACAGAATCTATTATTGCTCTTCTGATGCTTATGTTAACAACTATATAGTTGTTTGTTGATTAGTTGTTCTTTGTTCTTATGACTACAACTTTGTTGTCACTTGTAGTTGCTGCTATAATTCCAGATTTAATGTAATTTGAGTTTGATCCTATTGTTGTAGCTTTGACATAAGCTCAATTTGATCTTGTTGATTCTCCTGAATTATATGTTTCTCAAGTTGTATTTGCTCCCCTATTTTTGTGGTTGTAGGTGCATACTCTTAAGAATTGACCTCTTGCAAAATAAATATTACTTGTTCTAGAGTCTATTTAGTAGCCTTGTTCTCAAGGTTATCCTTTCCTCCTCTAAGGTCTCCTAGTTATTTTACTACTTTTGTACCTAATGGTCCTACCCCATTTGTATCCTTTTTGTTTTCTTCCTCATCTAAAATCTCTAATTCTAGAAACAAAACTAAAGGCTCATACTCAAATGATGGCATAACTTTTTCCATTTGAGAAATCTTGTGTTTACACAACCTTTCATTCCTTTCATACTTTTTGCAAACCTTCCCAATATCCTTTTGAACAATGTCCTGGACTGTCCCACCATAAGTCTGCATCTTTTTCCTCCATTAATATTGCCTTGAGCTTTACCTAAATCAAAGTATTCTATTTCTTGAATTCATTATTTTCTCCAAAGACAATATCATAATTGAAAGGTTTGTTCTTTTGAGTTTCCTCAAGAAGTTTGTTTAACTTTTCATTTAAAGGCCATCTACTTTTGTAAATTTATGTCCATTTGTGCATGCTTATGGTTAGCTTGCCTTTATATTTCAATTTTAGCTTAATATTCATTAGCATTGTCCACTCTGAGCTCCTCCACCTCCTTCTTCTACTTCAAGAGAATTTCCTCCATGTTTTTATAGTTTCATTGAAGTTTGCTATGTTCTATACTCAAAGTCCCTTTTTTTGCTTTTAAACCCTAGTAATTAGCATCTGTCTTCTCTAAAGTTGCTTGTAAGGAATCCCTTTCTATTTTGATTCTTTCCAAATTCTTGTTCTACTTCTCCATGTCATTAATCTTTTGTTTGGTTGCCAGGAGTTCTACCAATACTTAACTATTCTCACTGTTCCTATCCTGCAATTCTACTTTGAGCTTTTACTCCTTCTCCAAAGCTCCTTGCAGATTTTAAACATATCTATCCTTCTCTTTGATAATCTGTTTGTTTTTTTATCTCCATATTAGAAAGTCTAAGAAAAATATTTGTCATTTGCACATTGTATTTTATTGCTTGTTGAAACATAGTAGTAGCTCTTTTGTGCTCATCCAATTTTGTTTCCATCCCTTACACAAACCGTAATGTATGAAACCTAGGAGTCTAACCCTTGGAACTTGTACTTGATGAACCTAAATTCTTGTGTGTAGTCCAAACTTCTCCAAATACATTCATGCATGTTGCAAAACTTGGTCTTGATGACAACATACCTTCATTTTTTTGTGGTGATGAATAGATTGTTGTACTTCTGGTGGATCCTAGTCAAAATCTTGCATCTGCTTTTCTGTTGATTACTAAGGTTGAGACTCTAATTCTTTGGGCCATCTCTGATGCTCCTACCCATCTGACCTCTCTTCCTGCTTGGGAGAAATGGGTAATTTCAGATCAAATTTAGGAGATATGGATTTCTCCTTCTATCTTTAATTTTGCTAATGTTGTTTCCTCAGCAATTTTGCTGCTTGTTGAGGATCAATACTGCCTCTCATTGTGGTATCCTCTTGTTTTCTTTGCTTCTTGTACAAAGTCTTTCTTTCCTCATCATCATCAAACTAAGACATTATAATTACTTTTCTAGTTGTCCTAGTTTTTGGCTATTTCTCATTTTTAGGAAAAATGTGTGTAGGGGTTAAGAGGCCTTTTGTTCTTAATGAACCTATCCCTTAAACTATCTCTTCTTCTTTTGTCCTCTTTAAATTGTTCTACTTGTTTCTTCTTCTCTTGTGATTCTGCTCTTTCTAATGGAAACCACCTTTGAAACAAAACTTCTAGGACTATGGCAAAATGGCATACATCCTTTTTTGGTTTTCTTTTGGTTGTTCCCCCAATCATATTTTTTTAACACTTGTCGCATCTAATCAATTCCTTAACCAATTGAGAATACATGATTACAGCCCAATTAACAGACTCTCCATGATTTGCTCTAGGGATCATCATAGTAGACTTATTGCTAAAATACTACACCTTATCCTTCTAGTAAATAATTGGCATAATGGCAGCAAATCTATTAGCATACCTTGACCTCATCTTTTTGACAACCCACCTTTCATTGGTGTTGTAAATCTCAAGGATTTTATTTGTTATTTCTGTCAATGCTACTCTAACATCAGACATTTATGCCTAGTCTACTTATGTATTTCCTATATGGTAGATTTTAAAAACTTCTACCAAGACATGCTTATCTATTATTTTTGTTCATCCCCCAACATAACCTTGATTCTATTATGTTTAGGATCCAACTTCCAATTGTTCAAAAATTCAACCAAAATGTTATGGCGAAGTGTCTTCCATTCAATCTCAAATAGACCTATAATCCAACTCTTATTTCCTAGGTTTTTTTTTTCCTTTCTAAAGCTTGTCCAAAGCAAAATGTTCTTCAAATTGCTATTGCAACTATGCTCTATTGGAGTAAAAAATACCTATTATCATCATCCTTATGGGTACACACTTTTTTCCCATGCAAATTTGCAACCATTCCTTATCGACTTGTTCTTTTCGTGCGCTTCTTATTGGGAATATGAACTTTATCTGGAATCTGCTCCTAAATGTACTCCTTTTGATGTAATGGCAAATATTGTTATTGTTGCCAATTAACCTTCTATTGGTCTTCCTTAGAATTTGAAATAGAAATGGGACTGACTTGCTCACTAAAACTTGCTTATCTTTTCAACTTTCTAAAGCTATATCTCCTTAATGTTTCCTTACAATTTTTATTTTTTTCTAATAGCTTCAAAAGCTCTTTCAAACTTAGATATGGGAGAGGATTTCTGAAAATAAGAAGAAAAATAAATTGGAGAAGGAAAAGGTAGACCTTTTCTTAGAGACCTAGACTATAGAGGCAAAATGTTTGCAAAATTCTGTTGCTTTCTCAATCTCTTGTGCTCCTCTTTCAACTTCTACAACTTTTCTCTATATTGTTTTTGTAATTTCTCCACAAGACTTTTTTCAGTACTCATTCTGGAGATAAAAAATGATTGAAACCTATTTATAGAAAATGAAAACAAAAAGTCATTTTGGTAATTGTCGCCTTCTAAAACATTATCACCTCTTTTCATGAAGTGACGTCTCATTTTATTTTTTAGGGCCAACGTTTTAATGATTTGTATTTTTAAAAATTATTTGACATTTGTCGCCTCCTTGTTAAATTCATATTGATACTAACACAGGCTACAATTATTACCTGCTGAGCAAAGAATTTTGTGGATGTGGCATTGAGTAATTTTGATGACATTTTTGAATATGATGACATAGTATAATCTACATTACAGATTCCCTCTAGCCTATGTTGAGTCATTAGATTAATAGAATTTTATTATAACATCAGTGAATTATCTACCCCATAATCAAGTAATTGTGAAATTGTATAAACATGGTCTGGGTATTTGTTCATAACCTATTGGCTTATCATATTTACTAGGGTTTTTTCTAATACTATTGTTTGTTCAGTCCTAGTGGTCTTTGCTTCTCTTTGATCTTCTGAATCTTCATCATATGTTTCTTCCATGTGGTGTTCATCTATGGACTATAAAGATTTTTGATCCTTTGAACTTTGAATCCCCTTCAATGTTTGATCCGCATATATATATGGTTTCAACTTATTAACATTGAACAACACTGGGTTTGGTTCAAAATTGTTAATAGAAACAAGAAGAACAATATTATTGGGTAAGCAATACTATACCTTGAATGGACCAAACCATCTTTTTTTGAATTTGCCCAAATGTGTTTTTTTTCCTTTGGGAAGCCATAAAACATAATCTTTAAATTGGAACTTCTTCTTAGTATTTTTCTATTGACTCCATAAAAATATGTTCCATTGGTTAGCCCCCACATTATTCTGAACTTCAAATATATTCTCTTGTAACTTTTCTAGTTATATAATTCTAGCTATTAGCACTTTAGTTGGTTCTACATCTCTATGGTTCCCATTAATAGTCGACATAACATATTCTATTGGCATTAGAGGATGCAAACCATAGAAGTAGGGTTTATAGCTTGTTGCCACTTTGTAAGTAATCCTAAACAAAATTGTAAACAAATGTTCATCCCAATCTATTATTTTCTCATTAGCCAGCTTTGTCAATAATCTACCTATGACTTTGTTAGTAGACTTAGCTTGTCCATTCCCCTATGAATAATATGTAGTAGAACTAACATGCTTAAACAAAAAATGTTCTATGAGATGTTTTATTGTATCATTGATGAAATGTACTCCCTGATATGTAACTATGGTCAACGGACATCCAAATTTGGTTAGAATACAAAAATTTGGCTGTAACTATTGCAATATTAGTTTTGAGTGCCTTTGCCTCTACCCACTTGGTTGCATAATCTATAGTTACCAAAATGTATTTGTTTCTTAATAATCTGCCTGTTGGTTTGATTGGACCTATAAAATTTGGACCCCACTTCATAAAAGGTTCTTTTAAAAGTGTTGTTACCAACTTGGCCAAATTATTTGTTTTGAGTCCTCCAATTTCCTAACAGCTGTCATAACTTTTGCAAAAGTCATGAGTATCCTTGAATAAAGTTGGCCACCAATATCCTACATCCAAAATTTTCTTTGCACTAATATCTGTAGCAAAATGTTTTCTAGCCACTCTTTCATGTAATTCCTTCAGAACAATCTGTGCTTTTGAGGTGGTCAAACATCCACATAATCTATTGTTTTATCCCACTTTGTACATAATTCCCTCTTTAAGAATGAAAGGTTTTGCCTTTCTTGCCAACTTCTATTTCTAAGTTAGGTTTACAATTTCTAGCATCTAATTTGTTTGTAAATAGGTTTTTACTTCTTGCATCCATATAGGTTTTACAAAAAATAATGATGCATCCATAGTCTAATCTAGGACACCTAATGGTTCTGAACTATTTGGTAATCTAGATAAAGCATCAGCAACTACATGTGTTATACCAAGTTTGAAATCTATTATGAATTCATACTCTAAAAATAACAACAACCATCTTGCTATCCGTCCTGACACTTGTGGTTTGTTGACCAAGTACACCAAAGCCACATGGTCTACATTAAAAAAAAAATTGTTTTCCAATAAAAAAATTTTGAATTTATGCAAAACATAAACCATTGCTAAAGCTTCTCTTTCTGTAGTAGTATAATTTTATTATGCTTTATTGAATAGTCTAGAGGCATATATTATAGGCTGGTCATACTTACCAATTGGGTTTTGTGCCAACATTACACCCATTACCAACAATGATGTATTTGTGTGCACATGAAATTACGATTGCCAATTTGGAGGCATTAAAATTGGTGCTTCAATGTACTTTTGCTTGATATGATCCCAAGCTTCTTGACATTTTCTAGTTTAGATAAAGGGTTCTGTTTTCTTCATAAACTTGGTGATTGGTGCCATGATAAAGGCAAAGGTCTTGATGAAACATTTATAAAACTAAGCCATACCATTAAAAACTTGAGTCTGCTATGGATTGGTAAGTACTGGTATATTCACTATTGCCTAAACCTTCTTAAGGTTTGGTATTTTTCCTTGGAAATTATGAACCTTAAAATTAATTTTGAAAATACCATAAAGGCACATTTTTCTGGGTTAAGACTAATTTTATATTCCTTGCATTTTTTAAAACAAAGTTTGAGTTTCATCAAATGACTTTCCATATCACTATAAATTGTGAAGTCATGCAAAAATATCTTCATGAACTAGTCTAAGTACTTTATGAAGGGTCTACTAATTGTTTTTTGGAAAGTTGGTGGCCCATTTTGGACACCAAATGGCATCACCATCTAAACAATAGCTCCCCAATATGTTATAAAAATTGTTTGGTATGTATCCTTAGGGGCTATAGAAATTTGATGTGGTATCTTGAATATCCATCTAGAAATGAATAGGCTTCATACCTTGCTACAATGTTCAGTATTTCATGAGAAAATGGCAAAAGGTAAGGATTTTTTTTAGTTGTTTTTTTGAGCTTCCTAAAATCCACACAAATTTTCAATTTACCAGTCTTCTTAGGCACTACCACTATGGGTGATAACCATGTAGCCTCCTTTATTGATTGAATAACCCCAGTTACTAACAATTTGTCAATGTCTTGTTTGACTGTTATAGCATAATTAGGGTTCAATATGTACCTTGCTTGATGTGCTAATGGAATTGAAGTATCCAATTCAATTTTGTGTTGAGCCAATTCTAGAGGTATGCCTTTTAGATCTTTGTAAGTCCAAACAAATACATCTTTAAAATCTTTAAGTAACATTTGAAGCTTTTTTATTTTTTTCTTTGTTAATTGTGAATTAGCTTTGATGTATTGTGAATTTGCCTTTGTGCCAAGATTTAGCTTAACAAGTTGTTATTCTTTAATCAAAGTCCAACTTGCTATTTGAAGATTTTGTATTTATATTTTTGTTGGCGTCTCATCCATTTGAATATCATCTTGGCTATGATGGTAACAGGTTTTTGGATAAACCTTGTCTTCCTATGAAACCTTTAGTCTGACACATACATCTTTTGATTTCACTATTGAAGGCTCTAATTCCATAGTTGTTCGATCTGATGTCCTTATCTTTGGATCAAATTCCCTAATGGTTCTAATTTCTAACACTCCAACATTCAACAACAAAATTGTTTCATCTCAAAAAGTAATTATGTTAATTGAAAATAGTTTTGGTTCTATTTCAAAGATCATATCTTCCTCTTCATCTGTTAAGCCTTCCATCAAGTCATAACAAACAAATACTTGAGGCCTTCTGGTTTCTGTTCCCAATTTCTTGTTAACTAATATTGTTCAAACTATTCCATTACCTTGAACAATAATGACATTGTTACCCTAGTCATGTGTAACCTTTGCATCCTTGAGCCAAGGTCTTCTTAACAACATAGAATAGCTATAATCTACCACATTGTTTTTCAAAATAGTAATGTGGCTATATATGGAATACCATGTATGTGAATCTTCAAATTTCTTATGATTCCCAAAGGTTTGGTCATACTCTAATTTGTCATTTTGAGGTGGTATGGAGTTGGTCTTAGTTTGGGTAAACCTAATTTTGTTATGAGGGTTTTTGTTATAATGTTCACACTTGATCCTCCATCTATCAAAACATCCTCAATAAAGTTCTTCCCAACTTGTACTTGGATAATTGCCATATGGTTATCTACTTCTATAGCTGTTGTGTCTAGTTCAGCATGGGTTTCAACCGCTGTAGCTACACTAGGCTTTGATATTTGTTTAATATTTATATTAGGGTTTTTAGGCTTTAGTTTTTGCCACATATACTTTTAAAAATTTGGTGCTATCTTCAGCAATTGACCTAACTTCAAAGTATAGGTAGTCTCCAACATCTATCTACTAGTATCTTAGAATATTTGTTCCATAGACATAATTCTATAGATAGGATTATCAGACAAACTTTGTGACATAATTGGTTCTATGGACACTTCAGATTTTGGTAATCCTACCCAACTTGTACTCCATTGTGCTTTCTCCTTTGGAATCAGATTTTGTGATGGGTCTTTTGTTTGCATCTTTTATATAGTCTTGACAAAAGATTGTTGTAGTCTTTACTCCTCTTCCTAGTTAATAATAAACTTCTTCTTGATTGGTTATTTGTCCCTAAACACTTGTTCTTCAGTAACCTTGTTCCTGGTGATGGCCATATTCACGTCCACCATATGGACTAAAGGATTTGAAATGTTGGGTTCTACCACAACTTGTTTTTTCTGTTGGCTTTATTCCTTTATTTTTAAAATATTTTACATATCATTGTACTTAGGACAATTTATGATCTTATGTCTAGTGTCACCACAAATATGACAAGAATACTTAATAGGCCTTTGTACTTTAATATGTTGAGTTATAACCTCAAAGATTGCAGGAACATGGTCTTCCTTTTTTTTAACTCTATAGGTTTCAACATTATGATTTGTCCTATGACAATTTGTATAATACATTCATGTTTTCTCTAGGATTGTCTAAGGTTTCTGAGTTAATATTGTCCTACTACTTTGTGGTACTAATAGATTATTTATGGCCTTTACATTAGAAATTCTTTTTTCACAAACCAAAGTTACTTCCTTATGCTACTATACAATTTTTTTTTCATACATGTTGTTATTACACACAAATATGGTTATAATCCAGATTTGAAAACAATAGTTAAGAAACTATCTATTGTCTTTTATTAAAAACTATTGGCCAACTTCAATAATCTCTCATAATAAACTTCCACTCTTTCATTTTTTTCTTGCTTCATATTTTTCAATTATAGGTAAATTTGTTCATCATTTTGAACTTTTTTGTACCTCTTATAAAAAGCTAGTTGTAATTTTGCAAAAGTACAATTTGGGTAATATCCCATATAATTGTTACACCAATTAGACACAATATCTTTGGAGGTAAAATTGAATAGATAAAAAAATTTTGCATCATTTGTTTCATTATTTGCTTTAATGGCAACTTTAAATATTGACGCACTCCTAAGTCCTGGGTTGAACCCACTTGAAGGTCCAACTATGTGTAGTTGCGGAAAAGTGGGACTTGAGGGGTGTTCCTGACTTCCAGCACTAAAGAGGGGTAGAGGGGCGTGCTAGAAGTCCCGGGATAGACTAGGAAGATGGATTAGAAGATCAAGCACGAATCTGCATCCAAAACCAACCACAAAAGGGTTAGTTCACATTCGGGAACACCCTTGGGTGTTGGGACAAGCCACGAGCAACTTGGACTACTTGACTCACCACGACTCAGACTCGGGGGAAGCCACCACCTTCCCCCATATAGTATTCTCTACGTCTCACCGCGGAGGCTACATCCAAATGGCTCTTTTTCCTGGGACTCCCAAGTTGGAGTCCCGAAACTGTCCCGGGTTGGAGTCCCGGGACTTTGGACGGTCATAGCTCCTCTCCCCGAACTCGGATTGGGACAAGCTTTGAACCAAAGTTGTAGCTCTCGTCAAGAGCTTTCCAACGCCGTGTCGCACTCCTTGAGGGCGACGTTGGGAAGAGGTCGATTCCCGACTTTTAGTGGTCGGGAGTCAAACTGCCAGTTTGACTCCCGGCCCTTCTTTTGCCCATAACTTGGGCTATAGATGTCCAAATGGGCAATGCGAGGCCATTTTGGACATCTATGCTTCAAGAGTTTTCCATTTATATAAAAAATGCGCCAAGGCGAGGAGATTTGACCCCTCAAATCGTCTTCTGAGTTTTCAAGAGTCCGGGAGGACTCCATTTTCCCACCTTTGGGAGTGTGAGTTGCATTCTCACACTTAGCCCCAAAGTGGGGTTTCAATTATAGGTAAATTTGTTCATCATTTTGAACTTTTTTGTACCTCTTATAAAAAGCTAGCTGTAATTTTGCAAAAGTACAATTTGGGTAATATCCCATATAATTGTTACACCAATTAGACACAATATCTTTGGAGGTAAAATTGAATAGATTAACAATTTTTGCATCATTTTTTTCATTATTTGCTTTAATGGAAACTTTAAATACTTTGACATTAGCATCTGGGTTAAAATTTCTAACATACTCCAGATAGTTGAATGGCCGATCATAAAATTTGTTTGGTGATAATGGTGGTTTGTTTGGATTCACCATTGGTAATCCAAAATATCCTAGAGGTATTGGATGTCTTAGTGGTCCTGGTAGATTTGAGCCGCCTCTTCTTGGATCTAATGACTAATTACCAAAAATTTTGTTCACCTCTTTGAGTATATCTTCATGCAAACTCACAAATTTTATTGCTCTTGGAGTTTGCATTCTAGATCTAACACCATTAACAATATGAATTGGTGTTGAAACAAATGAGGGTTTAGTCATTGTAATTATAGATTAGGACATTGCCATAGAGTATAATGGCATAGATCTTATTGGTTCCATTCTAAAATTTGAAGTTTTTGCATAGGTAATTCCAATATGATTTTGATGCAACAAACTTAGTACAAAAGCTATAAAAATAGGTACTACATCTGCCACAATCTGAGCTCTCATTTCTACTCTGTTTTGTTTCTAGATTTGTTCTCTAAATCTATTTAGAATTTAAACCTTTTCATGGTGTAGACCCTCTAGCTTAATATGTCCATGATTCCCTACTTTTGAAGGTTTTGGATTCAAATTCTGGAAATGTTTAGCAAATCCTATCTTCAATAAATGGACATATGTCTAATTTGATGACAGTATGTGCAATGTGGAGAATTTGGTCTTGGAACTCTATTCACACTGTGAATTCCTTTACTCCATTCCCTTGGACCTCCTCTAACTATGCTTCCATTTGTTAATAAAATTTAAATTCATTGTACCTCACTCTTACAGCCATATGAACACGTTTTGCCACTGTTGGTTTTGCTCTTGGTGAAATTAGAATTTCTTGTTTAGTTACAAGTACTAGCTCAACTCCTTTGGACATTCTAATACCTTGAATTGTGGCTTCTTGCTCAATGATGTAATGAATCGAAGGTTCAAAATTCTAAGTTCTTTGTTCAAAATTTTGAGCTTTTTATTCAAACTCTTCATTCTCTTAATTGTTTCGATAATAAGGAGGTGAAGTAGATCTACACCTTGGTACTATTTCCTCCTTTTTTAACCTATTGAGTCTTTCTTCTTCTTCTTGAATTAGAGCATCAAAGGTTTGTTGTTGCATCAAATTTGTTGATTCCAGCACAATTCTCTATTAAGGTTTAGATTCTTGAAGCCTTCCTTTAAATTCAACCTGTGAGTCTGCATTTTCAATCTGACACTCTTCCCTCTTGGAATTTTGTAGCAGACTGTTGGTGCGCTTTTGTGTTTCACTAGTTTGCATTTCACAAGGAATAATTGGTTCTACTTGAGGCATTTTGTGGCCTACAAGTCTCTCTTCTATCCATGGATGTCTCTATTCTATTTTAAAAACTCTTCTAGGTGTTTTAAACTATTAATCTACCTAATCTACACTCAAATTGTTATTAATGGTAATGCCATTTTTCACTTGTTCATCTAATATAACTTAATCTATTTGTCTCTTTAGACTTTTAATTATAATTTAATTTTCCATCTTTCCACATCCTAATTCAAATCTAAACAAACTTTTGCATTAGAACAAAATCCTCACAGTTAGTTACTTTGCTTAGATATGTTTCTTGAACAAAAAATTATGATCAAAATTTGAAAAAAATGCAATAAACGAAACTAAAGTTCACTATCTATATATAGAAACAAAAAATTCAACAAGACATAAACAACATTCTAAAATTTACTTTGAATTCAGGCCCTGGGATGGTCGCCAAATGGTAAATATAGAATATCTAATCTTATATTTTGGTCAAAAATCTAGATTGAAATGCAATAAAACTCGATTTTGATGAAAAATAAAAACCCAACCATTTGATTGTTTTCTCCTTGAGGAGGGGAGAACCAAGCAGCCACATCATATTTTCTTTTAGAATGGTCTATAGAAAGTAAGATTACATTGAAATGATTTTTTTACTAGAATTATCCTAAAAACAAAAATCAAACTTCCATTACATACTAGACATAAATACAATGTTGTTACGAAGAGTGAAAAATTTATGTTTATTTAATCCATTGAAAATTCTCTTTGGGGAAAGAATATGGGATAAAACATTTGGAGTGTGTTTGTTCAAAGAAGAACATATTGTATATTTAATGTGGTAAGGCAAACAAGTATGTGAAAAACCTTTGTAAATAAAGTTTTATAACTTTCTCCACATTGGTCCATGGCCTTTGAACATTGAAAAGATATTGTAGCCCCTTTTGTGGTGCATCTAATGTCACAAAAATCACTAGAATTGGTTAAAAAATGAGGAAGATGATTTAATGTTTAAGCATAATTTTTATTTTTTAAAAAAAGCTTAAGGTGCATTTACATTCATTTAATGCTTTTGCACCTGAAAAATTATTTTTAGAGCTTCAAATTTCACACCCATAGCTTTTTAAAACACTAAAAACGAATAAGAAATGAAAGAGATATATGGTTTGAAAGAAATGGGTATAATTTTAATTTTTTTCATGCTTGAATCACCTTTTCTTCTTGCCATTTTTTTTGTTATTACTAAATTTTTATCTTGTTCTTTGTCTTTTCTTTAGGTATTAGATCTTTAAATTATTACATTTCCACAACATTTTTTATTATGCACTTCTTATGCATTTCATTCTTTTTGTTTACATATTATGTGTATGTTTGTACATGATTTTCTTTCTTTCTTGATTGATGCACCTTTTTCACATTTACCTTTTTTTCATGTTCATTTACCTTTTTGTTTTAACATTTTTTTTCCCTAGGTGATTAAGGTGTTGTTTATAGTTAACTTGACTACACCTCCATTTCAAAAAGTACAGGGAAATTGTCATATAGCGGATGTCATCATTTCTCCAACAAGTAGTGTTAATTGTAATGTTTGTTGTTCAAAATCAATGATTCAGAAGCTTTCTTCATGGTTCCATTGCAACCAATGATGAACTTGTGTTATTAACTATTGAAGGCATATGGCTTGAAGCAATTATGCATATGATGGCATCTGAATTCTTGGATTTGCTTTGTCCAAAACAAATTCAACTCTTCATTTTAATTCGCATTCATGGTAAATTTCAGTTGTCACCCACATTTGCCCTTGTTGGCTTTTAAGAAGATATCCAACAATTTATCCCATAAGAGGAAACCAGTTTGAAGTGCGAAGGTTTAATTGCTCCTTTGGTAATTATTCATAGTGATAATGTTCAACGTAGCGTGAAACGCAAGTTTGATTTTGATGAATCGAAGTCAATTTTTAGACAAAACCTTCTTAGAAATTAAGTTTGTATGCGACTTTTCTATAGTTACCTTTAGTATATGGATATCTATATATGTGGAAATTCCTTATATCAAAATTTTGGTTTAAATAACCTTTATTATATAATCATTTTCATAATTTTTTTCTTAAAGGAAAAGGAAAGTTTTCATACATCAATTTTACATCAGGTGCTTAACATAATTTTAAATGCAACATTTTTGTATGTGAAGCAATTTTTCAACACAAACATCTTTTTCAATGAAATTGTTTTTTCAACATGAACAATTTTTCAATTCAAGTTTTTTTCCATTTAAACAATTTTTCCAATATAATTTTCAATGCAAATAATTTTCCCAAAAAAAATTAAAATGTAAATAGTCTTGAATGAATCATTGATCTTATCTTTTTTGAATGTGTTTATGTGGGACCATATTTTTGTTTATATAGATATCCATTTAATTAAAGTTCATAATAATGGAAACACCTTTATTAAATCTTGTTGATTCATCATTTGAACATGTATTACATTCATATGGCCTTCATTTAGTTTTAACATACAAATATGAAATAGATAATTGTTTTTTTGATTCTATATCTTATTTATTGGATAATTATTTATCATCTTTTCAATTGAGGCAAAATAACATGGTACATTTAAATCAATGTTTATTATTGAATACAGAAAAAGCCCAACAATGTTGTATTTGAGAATTAAATCCAAGGTTTTTGTGTGATTTGCATCTAAGCATGGTCATAAATGAACATCAATATGTGACAAAAATGGCATTAAATGCTAGTATGGGAGGTTTGTGGGGAGATTTCATTACAACATTTTGGATAACTTAATATCTACAAAGGCCAATTTACATTTGGAATAAAATATCAAAACACATTATGTCTTGATGTGGCATGGGTTTTCAATCTATCCCTTTACATATAGCGTACAATTATCAACATTTTGAACCAATTCAATATGTTAATGGTTTATTTAAGTCTTTACTTACTTTTCAAATTAATGATCCCAAAGTTACCATAGATTTAAATGATTTTCTATCTCTTTCAAAATCAGTAGTACAATAACCTCCTATTCAATTATTGTAACTAGCTGCATGTTTTTATTAGAATGAAAAATTTGATTATGCATTGATGGACATTTTGAAAAATAATTGGGATTCACCATTGGAGTATGTTGTTTCACTATTTAACAATTTTTCTAATACAAATATTACTAAAAAACACAAAGGAAATTGTATTCAATATTTATAATTTTTTTTTTGAAAACAACACAAATATTCTTATCAATGAGATTTTGTTTAATCCGTTCATTTCAATTTCCCTTACCAAAGTTTTAAGAAATCCCAAAATTCAAATGAACACTCCCATTTGATTGTTGAGCTTAATGTAACACAAAATAATAATAATAATAATTTATATTGGGCACTTTATAACAACTGTATTTTTGAATTATTTTTGTCCAAATCAAGTTTATTATGTAAAAACATCTAAATTCATCAACATGTTTTTAAATATTAAAAAAACTAGATCACAAATTATGAATCACATGAAATATATATATAAATCACAAGAATTTTTCATAAAGGACAGATTTAATCATCATATGTTCAATGCACTTTAAAAGAAATTAAACAACCAATTTTCACACAACTTCTTGCGGAACATGATGTTCAATCAAATAAAACAGAACATAACATTATTATAAAGGAAAACACACATAATTCAATTTACATTGACAATTATAATAAAAAAATCCAAGATGTTCCTATAATTCCATGTTTTAGTTATGAAAGGTTATGTTTTTAAAAACAACTTTCTACATACTTTCAAATTCAAATAGAACTTAGTTCAACATCATACATATGTACAATTTGTTTACATAATATTAATGAAAATAAACCACCCTTATATCAAGTACCAAATAAAGTTTTTAGAAACAAAATCATTCCATTAGTTAAAAAATTAACACAATTAGAAAAATGTCTTATTTCACCACATCTTATTTCTACTCAAATTTATAAACTCCAAGGGTGTGGGCAATATAAAATGCATGGTAATGTTACAAATGTCCCTGCAAATGTGGATCAAACTCAATTAATACTACCACATCTACCACATGACTGTGTAATAATAAACTTATTTCTTAAGCGACATCTTGAATACAAATCACTTTATATGTCAACTAATGTTCATTTAAATATGGTGATGGTCATTTCATGAGATTTAATTAAAACATCATTATACAAAGATTTGAATGTTATCATTCATCATCAATGGGCAAGTTTGTTTACTTTGCATATGAATTCAGAATTTCAAATTCCTATTTATAATAATGCATCATCTAATAACTTTGATTCTGATAATGAAAAAATACATTGTACACTGATAAATTCAATGATACATAATTTTTAAGATGCTCCAAAAATAATAGATTATGGAAATACTATATATTTTATTGCCCAAGTCAAAAAAATTTCCCTTTAGGTTCATTTAAAGATAAACATTCAAAGGAACTAAAATTTTCAACATTTTTTGATGGGCAACATTGACAAAATTTTTTGAAGGTTTTTCATATCAATAAATACTTCAGTGGGAATTATTTTATAAATTAGGGGATTTTTCAACAAATATTTCTAACCTATTTTTAAAGTTGTTAAAGTTTCCATCCAAAAAGTCATAAGTTCTAGTTGGGTGTGAATACAAAAAAGAAAACTATGAAACTTTAAAAGCTTATCAAGTATGTAATGAACCAACTTTAAGTAATATCTTCAAATCATACTTAAGTTATTCTGATTTGGAAGGTTTAGGTAATTCATTTGATTATGTTGAAAGGTTACAAATAATTTATTTGCAATGATTCGACAACTTAGTCCTTTAACATTCTTTTTCACTTTTTTATTTATTGAAAAATTATGAAATCCTCTCATTAAAGTTTTACACACATTACATGCTTCAAGATTAAACCTCCCAAATAAAATAGAAGACCTCAAATATGTTCATATAATAGAATTGATACGAATTGACCTTGTCACATGTGCAAGATATTACGATCATAGAACATTTTGTTTCCACAAACTTATTGCAAAAGATCATTATCTTTTTGGGTATATTTTTGATTTTTTTTCATCACTGAATTCCAAAATCATGGGAATGAACATGACCATGGATTTTTATGGATAAAAAATGCACCTATGTATGGAGTGCACACAAATGAAGAAATTGAACAATTTATAAACACGTATATTTCTTATGATGTATCATTGGCACCAAACCCATTACAAAATGCACAATAACATCAACACACATGTGCATGTAAGAAGAAAAACCATGTTGTTTGTAGATTTCAGTACTAATTGCCTCCTATGCATGAGACAAAAGTTTTAGAACCTCTTCAAATGAATGGGAATTATCCATTTTCACAACAATACCTCCATACACAAGTAAATGAAATATTTCAATATTTGAAGGATTTAAAAAAAATGAAGATATATCATTTTTTGAATATTTAAATTCTTTAAACGTTGATGAAAATACATATATATTAAGTTTGAGAAGTAAATTAACAAAGCCGCACATTTTTTTGAAACAAAATTTTAAAACCATAAAAAGTAATGCATTTAGTATACATGTTGTTCATATGTGGTTTGCAAATATAGATGTTCAATTTATTTTGGACCCATGTGCAACTACAACATATTGCACATCCTATATGACAAAAGTATATAAATCAATAACATAAGAACTACATTCTATCATAAAAAAATGCACAGTAAATAATATAGATGCAAATACAAAAATTCAAAAATTATGTAATGTTTTTCTTAATGCCCAACAAATGGTTATTCAACTTGTTGCTTACTTCGTGCTTTCTTTATCATTATATCATTCATCTCGAACATTTCAATTCATAAATATTTTTCCTTTTGAAGAATGAACTTTTGTGTTAAAATCACAAGTTGCATTAAAGAATTGGAACAAAATTCAACTAATATAATGTGTTCATCAATCATAAACAAATATATTAATCATCCTAATCATTGTCGTTAACAAAGTTTAGTTTTTTTAATAACATTAAAAAAATCAGATTTCAAAACATCGCAAACCCAAAATTATTAGGTTTGTAAATTATAAAATACTAAAAATTGGTCGAGAAAACAAGTTTTATTATATTCACCATTTCAAAATTCAAAAAACTTGTAACTTGGAATTAATGTAACTTGAGATGATGCATATTCTCAACAACATGATGAAATTTTTTAAATTAAATATATTCTCAACAACCAAATGCCATATCCAAATATAGAAAAAATGGATAATTTAATATATTCAAAATCAAAACCATTACATTTAACTAGCATTTGAATTGATAATATAAATAATGAAATAAATGATCCACATCCTATAATTCCTATAACAAACATAATCAATATTGAACACTATGATTTATGATCTAACTTTGTCATTCAATTATGTAATGGATCAAACCAAAAATCATAATTTTTAGAAGATGAAAATTTCACAAAATCATCATATTTCCTAATGATGGAAGAATTTGAATATCATAATTTATGTAAAAAATTAAATGAAGAAAAAATATATATATTTGATGATATTATGCATAAAAAACAATTATATCTTGACACACCAATATGTTTATTTCTGATAGGGGATGTTGGAATTGGTAAAACTTTTACATTAAAACTCATAATTCAAGGGTTATTACGATTATACAATAAAGACATGTCTTTTGATTTAACAAAAACTAAGGTTTTATTTATGGCATTAATAAGTAAAGTTGCTTTCAATATTAACGATTTAACAATACATTCAACATTGAACATATTTGTCCAACAATCCTTATTAATTTACCAAGCTTATCATTAAATTTATTAAATATGCTTACATGTCGATGTGAACAATTACAACTTGTTATGATAAATGAAATATTAGTTGTTGGTGTTAGAATGTTTAATGTTATAAATAATAGGTTAAGGTCCATAAAACACATTCAAATCAATTTTTTTGGTGGTGTTGATGTTATCATGATAAGTGATTTCTTTCAAGCACCCCTTATGAAAGATAGTTGGAGTTTTTAAAATATCAAAGATAATGTTAATGCACTAGCACCAAACTTTTGGCAAACATGTGTCCAATGTTATGAATAAAATTATGTGATAATTTGATTTGGTTTTTGTACAAACTTTGGACAAATTTCGTATTGCAATATAAAATACAAAGGATATTTAATTTATAAATTTAATGTGTAATCAACAACCACCCAACAATTTTACCATTTTGTATTTATTTTATACAAATAAACTTGTGCAAAAACACAATGAAAATGTGTTCACTAACACATTAGGTCCCACATTTATTTTCAAAGCAATGGACATCAACCATCAATCATGTCCACTATCTTATAAACTCTCAAATGATTCAAATAAAATAGCGGGTTTGCATTCTACAATTTGTATAAAAATATATATGTTGGTTGAATTATGTGTTGGTACCTATGCAACATTTGATGGTCTTGTGAATGGAGCTAATGGTATTTTTAAAACATTAACAACATATTGTGAAAAAACCATTGTATGGATAATTTTTCAGAATTCTAAAATTGGAATGTTAGCAAAAGAAAAATATAGTCATTATTATGACAATAACATTGAATAAAAATGGACACCAATTGAACCTATCATCAAAGATATAAGAATTGGTAAATCCCAATCATTTATCATAAGAAGGATTCAATTTCCAATTCAATTTGTAGTAACAAGAACCATTCATTGTTCTCAAGGATTGTCACTAAATGAATTGGTTTTTTATCCCATTAACATTTTAAAACATGGGTTAACATATACAACATTATACTGCATTCGAATAGAAGAAAAATCATTTTTGTTAGCTCCTCTCCAACATGAAATTTTTTATGTGCATCCAAGAATACATATAAAAATGAATAGATTGAAAACAATTGCAACTTGGATATCATTAATTTTTCAATTAAAAAACTTACATAATTTTCATGTAATTATACAAGCCATGAATACAACTTTACTACGCCAACATTATGAAAACATCAATCACGATTATAACTTTTAGGTTTCTCATATTTTATGCCTTATAGAAACAAAAATACACCATGCATCAATAGATCTGTACAAATTTATAAATTCATCAAATTATTCATATATTTCAATTCATGATGGTCATGGATTAATGATGATGTATGACATACACATGCACTTAAATTCTTTCAATACAACAATTAGTGATGGTTCAAAATATCTAGCAAGAACTTTTAATATTAATACACAAAAAAAATAAAATTGTATGTGTGTATAAAGCTCATTCATGTTTAGTTTCTACATTCTTAAATAATTTTCAAACTATAATTCAACATTCTCTTGAACATTGTCCAATCATCATTATGGGAAATTTTTATGTTAATATTTAAAAAGAAAATAACAAAGCAAAAAAAAATAACAATATTAGATTTCATGGATAAATTTTAATCAAAATCACAATTTAGTGAAAACACCACAAAAGTTGGATTTCAATTGACGATGGCAGGAGGAAACAAGTTAGTTAGTGGGAATAGGAATTTGGGATTAGACGTTTAGACCAGTTTGGGAAAGGTTTGATATCGTTGTGATAGGCAGCAGTGGATTGAAGCTCCTTGGTAATAGTGGCTTCCAACTCTTCCAGAGCTCGAGTAATGGAAGAGCTCGAGATGTTGTTGTCAATTCTCAGTAGTAGCCCAAATTGGTTTCTACAAATTTGGACCCTGGACCGGTCATGTTGCTAGTTGTTAGTTGAAAACGTTTTGCTTCCCTTGGACATGTTATGCTATTGTGTCGTTGCTCCTCGTGCGCTTTTGCTCCCTACAGCTGCTTCGTTGCTGTTACTATGCTGTAGTAGCATTTGTGGCATTTGTTGGCAGATAGGAATCAAGTCTTCTGCCTTTGAAATGTAGTAGAGAGCATGACATGAAAGCCAAAAAGGAAACAAAGAAGGTTCCAAATGCAACAATAACGGCGATAACATTAAAGCGACAAACAAGCACGTGGTGTGTGGGGAGTTCGAGAAACCCAGCCAACATTCTGGAATCTTCCGCGGGAAGGAGCAAAACGTAATAGCATGAGGCCGGACAACAACGTAAGCTCTAATGTTGCAGCGAGGATAATGGTGATGGTGGCCCCAATAGCAGCGGCGTTGCAGGTTTAAAGTTTTTTTTTTTTTTTTTGGAACGTTTTTAGGGTTTTATACTTCTGACGGCTTCAAGTTTTTAGGGTTTCAGTATTTGTAGCGTCCCAAAGATTTTAAGGTGTTATAAATCTTAGGGTACTAAATTTTTAGGGTTTTCAAAATAATAACCTTTGAAGATTTTAGGCCTTTAAAATCCAAAGGAATTCAAGATCTTTAAGGTTTAGGGTTTAGGGCTTCAAATTCTACTACTTTTGAAGTTTTTAAGCTTTAAAAATTTGAAGTTTCAACTTTTTCAAGTTTTATAAGTAGGCAACATGTGTTTTTAAGGGCTTTAAAGTTTCAACTTTTATAATGATATTAGATTTTAGGGTTTTCAAAATAAACTAAAAATTTCAATGTTTTAGCGTTTTGAAAGACATTGATTTGGGGTTTAAAATTTGAAAATTTCCACAATGGTGCTCGTTGTTGCACCGCTACTATGTCCTTTCACTATAACATTGGACATTTTCACGTTGAAAAAGGACATTACCAAGATGCACTGCAACAACGCCGGGTTCAACGTCTTAGACAATGCACCCCTGGCGGTCTACTAGGTAGCCCTGGTCGGGCACTGGCTAGTCATGGGCCTCAAGACCGACAATTCACCTATTGACGCGCGACTATCCAGAATGGAAGTAGCCATCGAGAACATTGTGTCTTTCACGGCCGCTGGTAACCTTGTAGTAAACCAATTGATGGAGCACAAGGCGGCTGCGGCTATCACAGCCAAGGTTGCATCTAAAAAGGAGTCTAAGTGGACCACAATGATGGCCAAAAACGTGCGTTAGGTGGTTAGCCGGGCTGTGGAGACCCTGGCCAACGTGCCCAAACAAGAGGAATGCAAGCTCAACATGCGCTTCACGGGCTTTGAAGCCAAGGAGGGTGAGACCAAGAAGGAGTTGGTGTAGTGGTTTAACACATAATTGTTGCAAGGCCAAATGAGGTTGTGCGTCAAGATTGTCACCACCACACCGTAGTAGCCTGCGACTATGTAAGCCTCCGCTTTAACAGTAGTCGCACGCCCCGGTGTAGTGCTACTCAAATTCGCAATGAGCGAGGATAGTCAAGTCATGTTACGAGGGCATAAGGGCCTGGCGAGGACCAAGTTGGGCCTGGACGAAAACCTCATGCCCACACATCAGGCGTGCAAATCAGAGTTATGGCCATTATTCAAAGAGGCTAAAGCGGCAAGCAAACGTGCCTTTTGGCGCGCATCTGAGCTCTTCGTTGACGACATTCAAATTTGCCCGCCCTCCTAGGGGCGTAAGGACCAGAGAGACCCATGCGTAGTATTATGGAACATGCATGGGGGTGGTGTAAATAAATTAGAAATGGGGGTGTAAATACTAAAGTTGTTTCAAGGTGTTGACCTCGTCTTATTAATCGAAACTTGGCACTTCCCAGGCCAACATTTGCCACACATTGAAGGGTTTGATTCACTTGCAGTAGTGCACACTATGCAGTTGGGAAAAACAAACGCGATAAAACATAATGGGGGGGTTGTTGTTTACTTTCGTAGCCACCTTAGCCCAAACCTGTCACAATGGAAAGAAGGAAACCACGATTCTTATCTATGGATATAGGGGTGCTACCCCTAACTTGTTTGTCAGCATGGTGTATGCTGCCCCTGTTGGTTCCAAACATGAGAACAAATCCTTGTTCCAAAACCTGACAATAGATATTGTTGAAGTTCAAACTCTAAGGGGCATAATATTATTGGGAGGGGATTTTAATGCATGTACTGCAACGCTACCAAATACCATTGACACTAGCGACCTTTGTGAATTGTTATAGGCACCTGAGTTCGCTGAGACTAAGCAACCAAGTGTTGTGGCTAAGCGACAAAACTGTGACGTTAGTGTTAGCTGCTAGGGTCGTGAGTTCTTGGACTTATGTTGTGACGCTAGGTTGTTCATCTTCAATGGTCGGACACCTGGTGACGAATCAGGGAAGTTCAAATGTTTGGCAAATGGGGGGCGCAACACTATCAATTATATTATTGGCTCACTTGTAGTTTAGCAAGCTGCTACACATCTTGAGGTGATAATATATGACACCTGCTATTGTGCGATGGGGGGAAACTCTGACCATAGGTCGTTGTGCCTACGGTTGAACATCAATTGCAGCTTTGTTGAACCACAACATACGGTTCTAACTAAAAAATTCTTGCCTAGGTTCAAATATGATAAATAAAAAACTGAAGAGTATCAGCTTGCCCTAATAGCGAGTCTTGGAAACCTATGAGTTGTTGACTCGATTGGGCATTTGGGGGTAGATGGGTTAGTTGACTTACTGCAACAGTACGTGGGTGTTGCAGCAAAGTTTACTTTTGGCAACAAACTTTCGAGAAGGAGCTAGAGAGAGAGACACTGCCATAAACCATGGTTTGACACTAACTACCGTACAACGAAACGTGAATTAAGGCTCTGGTTGAAAGCCAACCCCAATTCGCATGCCACTAAACATAAAGAAAGTAAATTTAAAAAATTATTTAAAAAAAAAGAATTTTCTAGGAAACTACAAGAACTCAACATATGTGTGTGCTTGCCAAGGTGGATGCATTTTTGTTCTGAAAAAAGTACCAGCCAAAGGCACATGTCGTGGACAAGATCAATGTTCAATTCTATTGACCCATGCCAAGAGTTTGTGTTTGAAAAAACAATTATGTAAAACAATTCTTTGCACACAACTTGAACTGGTCAATAGCCTGATTAAATAGAAAAACTAGAGAACAATAAGATAGTAAAAAACTTGAAAACGCTAATTTAATTTGTGAGTTTTGCATGATTTGCAATGCTAATAATAAGAAGAATTTATGTATAATTTCTTATAGATCCAAATCCATACCCCAATTAAAATAAATTGTTGGGGGTGGGAAGGAGAAAGAATTTGCTTTGAAGAAACTGCCATGCTACCCAATTTTTGGAACACCAAAAATGTCAAACACTGCCCAAAAAGTAGTTGATTCTCTACTGTACCTTCTTCAAAAGCACCTTCATAAAAGTCAGTAGGAAACAACAAATTGAGCTCCAAACCATACTAGTGCCCACTGCTGTCACCCACCAGCACATTACACTTGTGTTCCAAAATGTGTTGTAAATGTTTTGGGCTGTTTTGTTTTTCATACCAGCACTTGCTCTGATTTTTGCATCCAGCAGAATTAGCTTCAAGAGCTTTGTGGCATTTTTGTTGTTTGCTGTAAGTACCATAAATCAGCTTTGTGGGTTTTTGTGGTGGTGGTGGTGGCTGTGTTTGTTGTCTGTAAACTTCACGAGTTTTGTGGCTGCAGGTTTTGGTAGTGACGTTTTTGTTGTTGTTGTTGTCGTTTGCAATCTCCAGTTGTAGAGCCTTTGTGGTTTTTGGTTGCACTTTGTGTCTGTGGGCAGTTTTGCAAATTGTAGAAGCTGCTGCTTTGTGGTCACCGCCGGTATTTGCTTGTTACAGACATTAGTCTAACAACGATTTTGCAGAAGAGTTTGAAGCTCATCCAAGAGGATTTGGATTTTATTTTTTTTCCCTCCATTTGTTGAGATCAGAAGAATAATCAATTCTTCGACAGGATGCAGTCGAGAATCGAGTCTAAGAATCTGATGCTGCTGCAAGCTGCAGGGAATCTGTTTCGTGGATTGCTACAGTTGTCCATGTGCTGCAGACAGCAGTTGCTTCTAGCTGCACTGCTCATTATTTGCAGTGGTTCCTCCGGGGTTTTGATCGGTTGTGCCGCAGGTCGAAGCAGCGATGATTCTTCCGTGATGGGTAGTTTCACGAGCTTGCGAACTGTTCACAAATACTCTGAAAGTGCGAGGGAGATCATGGTAGAGCGTTACGGAGACGATCACCCAGCTGTTTCATGGCCTGTACAGGGAAGCATCGAATATTACCAGCTGCTACGAAATCACGATGGATCTCGACTTGCAGCAGCTGCTAGCGGATCACGGCGGCATCTTTTGTCTACTACAAGCAGTACTACGGCGTACACGTTCATGGAAGGAAACGAAACTGAACGAAATGGAGAGTGAGGCCACCTGTGCTGCGAGTTCAATTATGTCGATAGAAGTCCGGACTCTGAAGATCTCACTTGTAAAAATATTTTGATTTCCATTTGGGGACTGATTCTCCAGTTCTTTGCATAATTTTTGTTGTTTTTCATGTGACTGCAGTTTCTTCTACGCATTTATCGACATCGGAACTCCAGGCGCAGAGTACTTCGTAGCGTTGGATACTGCCAGCGATCTGCTCTGGGTCCCCTGTGAATGCCAGCAATGTGCTCCCCTCCCTTCTCCCGGCACTGCTAATACTAGCAATGTAAGACTTCCGTTGAAGCTGAAGCTGCTGTACTTGCTGCGCCAGAGCTGTGCATCTAGACTTACTATTAGATCAGAAGCTCTTGGATATGCAGAAGAGCCATCGGGGAGTCTCGGTCTTGCTTGCTTGCTGCTGTAAGAAGTTGCTCCTCCTCGGCATATATATTCTTGCTGAAGTATAAGTGATCATGATGCATGATGTGTTTTATGGGCCGCAGAGCATAGGGAATACATACTCGCCGAGCTCATCGTCGACTTCGCAACCAGTGAATTGCAGCAACCCGCTTTGCAGCATCAACCAAACTACATGCGCAGCAGCATCTCAGGATGGGTCATGCCCTTACACACAAAGCAATTTTTACTCCGACACTAACAGTTCTGGTTTTTTAGTGGAGGACAATCTGTACTTCATCCCGGAGTATGGTGGAAAACCAGTCAGTGTCCCGGTTGTTTTTGGGTAGGCCTGCAAGAAAGCTTCTTCTTTTTCTTCATTCACCTGCTGCAGATCATGATTCCTTTTTTTCTTCTAGTTGAAACGACAGAATGCAGGCTTGCTGATCAAATCGTGTTGGTTGTTTGGGGCGTTTGTTGGGGCTGCAGATGTGGGCAGA
>Ga0209611_10001944_pt1 | contig 36066 bp, 34 predicted proteins | sample S1TSphgellanicum_3_FD_187693 | JGI IMG/M metagenome (GOLD analysis project Ga0209611, IMG submission 187693) | Host-associated microbial communities from peat moss isolated from Minnesota, USA - S1T2_Fc - Sphagnum magellanicum MG (SPAdes) (version 2) | ecosystem: Host-associated > Plants > Peat...
GGGGTGTTGGTAGTGAAGTGAGCTAAACTTTAATCTCTTCTGGCTTGGTCGTGCCACCCCTTAGTCCTCTGACATTGAGGGAGGCTAAAGTGAGGGCCTTCTCAGTCATAAGTGAGTCTATTGCAGGCAGCCGATTGGTTGATCGATCCTGGGAGTCTGATGTGGTCACTAGGCGGGGGCTTTTGGTCCTCGCTCTCCGCCTTGTGGTCGGTGTATGTTGGGTCTAAGCTGCCCTTTTGAAGGGTCATCAGCTACGTAGGTCTACCTTAGTGAACCATTTTTTCCTTGCCGCCTGTGGAGAGGCTAGAATGCTCGCCATGCAGTTTTTGTGTGCCTGGCGAGTCGTGCTCTCCACGTCAGTTTTCCTTAACAGGTTGTGTGTCGAGGCGGCGAACTCAACCTCATTGTTCATGCTAGGAGTGTGTTCCAAGACCTTCAAGTGCAAATGCCGCTTGTTCTGGACACTCAGCGCGCTTGATCCCGTGTCAATGTAGGCAAGGATGGTGCATTCCATCCCTCCTTTATTCAGCTCTTCCTGCCAGACCTGCTAGACCCATTCCAGTTGGGGCTGTACGGTGATGCTGAGTTTGAACCTTAGTATCTTCTCTTTTAGTTCTAACTTTATGCATTGGATGAGGTCCACCCAAGCCGAGCTGGGGGACCATTCCACTTCCGCGGCTTCAGCTAGCCTCATGATCCTGATGCTCAATGGGAGGCTCGGCAAAGCTTGGTTTTTGGAGTGCACTAACATCTCTTTCTGAGAATTCTTCTCTTTGACCAGGACTGGCCATATCCTGGTTCTGAAGGGCTCTTTATTTGGCGGGGTTGGAATGCCTAGCGAGGTGAAGAAGGAGGGGTGCACCTTTGAATGCATTAGGCCTCTCTTTCCTCTTGGCGTGGCATCCCATTGCGGGGTGTGAAAGGGAAGCTGAGTTGCTTCCTATCTAGGCGAGGCCAGTTTAGGAGTGTGTCTCCTTTTCCCTTGAAAGGACCATCCTTCCATTGCTTCCACGTGGGGCCTATTGTGTCGCTTGACCTCTTTGTTTCCTTCCCCTGAGCTGGCAAACGGATTGGCATTCGCCTCTAGTGTTTGTGTATGTGTTCCTTTTAGCCTTGGAAATCCAAAGTGGAGCTTAGCGTTTGGTGTGGAACCTCCTGCTGTGAGTTGCTCTGCTTCCGGTTGGGTCTCGCTCTTGAGGCGAGTTGGGGGCTCTAATGGTTTTGACATTTCCTGGTCCCTCAGGTTGTTGCTCGTCAATCTCCTTTGGCTGGAGACTTGCGCTAAGCTTTCAATATGAGGATTTGCGTGTCCGGTTGGTTGTGAGAGAGTCCGGGGGGGACCCGTAGTTGTCGGTGCGTCAGCCCGCGTTCTACCACTCCTTTTAACATGTGGGTCCGATGGAACTCTTGAAGGCGGCTTTAGTTTACTTGCGTGGGCCGTGCCTTGAGCTTCTTCTCGTGGGTCCAGAGCCTCCCCTGTGCTTGCATTCGGGGGAGGGTTGTGTTGCGTTGATCTTTCTCGAGGGCTGGTTTTGCTCGTGTTGCAAGCACGAGCATGGTGTCCGAATTTGCGACACCTCCTGCATTGGTTTGAGAGGCCTGAGTAGAAAGTCTTTTGTCGTATTGAGTTTGTGGTTGCTGCTCCTTTCGCCATGGATGGGATTCTGATGAATCCCGCGAGCTTGGAGATATCCTGAACCTCTACCGTTACCATGGGGCCGACCGGCCTCTTGATGTATGAGTCGGCAGCTTCAATGTCCAGGACCTCGCCAAGCTTGCTTGCCATGATGGTAAAAGCTTTTGCATTCCGGAATTGTTCATGCAAGTCCGGAAATTGTACCTTTATCATATGCGTGAGGAGCGCTTCTGCTCCTTACACACTTGCATCAAAGTCTGGCGAGAATCTTGAGAAGGAGAGGCCGAGCCTGCTCCATTCTACTGTTGTAAGTTTCCTTGTTGAAATTGCTCCTTCCTTGTTCTCAAAGAGAATCAGGAAGTAGCCCCGCGTTAGAAGTGTGGTTGAAGTGTAGAACGTCGGAAGGTCGAGTTTCAGGCATTCATGCAAAGCTTTGAATGTCGTTCTCCCCCCCAAGGTGCATCTGATTACAGTTCTACGAACTTTTTTGGCAGCGTTGCCTTGCATTTCAATCACCATATCTTGTGGGAACTCCACTTCTAGTTCCAAACTATAATCTACCGGCGATGGGCCTGGACGTGTGATCAGAGCTGGGTTGGGGAGAGTGGCTGAGAAGGTGTTCGATCTCCTTCTTGACTTGGTTCTCTCACTTGGATCTTTTCCTCTCGCGGTTGAAAGGTCCTCTTTTGCTACTAACCTTTCGGCGATAACGCCTTGGTTCTCCAAGTTTGGTCCTTGGCCCACCACTACAGAGAATAGTTCTGAAATGCGGGGAAGGGGAAGAGAGTTCTTTGGAGGTACTTGAGGTTGGGAGGAGCTTCTAGATGCCCCGGTTGCGCCCTTTGCGAATTGCGTTGAGACGTCCCGATGTCTGATCGACGAAGATGGCCATTGGAGGTGGCCTTCGTGTGATTTTCCATCGCTCCATGCGATGGTCGCTTGCGCGTCCTTGCTTGGAGATTGGCATTTCTCTTATTCGTTGAGTGCAACCAGGTCCGCCGACGCTTGTCCTATGCTCTTCCCTTTTTCGCTAAGCAAGCTTTCCGGGAGGAGAGTGCTCGGTGCAGCGGGAGCTTCACAAGAGCCTTGCACTGGCGAATCAGAGGATTTGTTGGTAGCCAACGAGACTTCCTTGCTTGTTGGAGGGAAAGTTTTGGCGCCGTCGTCGCCGCCAGAGCTCAGTTTGTTGCTTTTGAATTTTTTGAACCCTAAACGCTCGCCGCGCCCCGCTTTTCGTATCCTGTAAGCAATCAAAGAGGATTCGATTAGCTTGGAGATCTGTTGATCCTCTGAATCAGAGCAGATTTCCATTTTAACCATCGAGAAGCGCTCAAGAAAAAGTTAAAAAATGTTAAATTCGGGCTAGAGAATCGTGAGCTTCTCTGATATGCATCCAGATAGAGGAGATCCCATGCCACACGATGAGCTGCAAAGAATACTATATGGGGGAAGGTGGTGGCTTCCCCCGAATCCGGGCCGTGATGAATCAAGTGAGTCCAAGGTCGCCCATGGCTTGTCCCAACATTGAAAATGTGCAGAATGAGTTTTAACCAACTTGTTAGTTGGATTTGGATGCAGGACCAAATAAATGAGTAAGCTTGTCCCTCTTCCTAGTCTAATCCTAGAGCTTTCAGCACGCCCCTCTCACCCCCTTTAGTGCTAGAAGCTGGGAGCGTGCCCCGAGTCCCAGAAATTCCGCAACTTGAGTGACTTAGCCCCAATTTGGGGCTAACTAAGGACTTGAGGGCGCATTAATGAATGTCATAACATAAGATCAAAATTCAATGCATCATCATGCGTGATGTTATGCATGGTGTTTAATTATCTCCATATATTATTTTTACACTTATCATGAGTGTTTCATGTTTTGATTATTGCATCTACTTTTGTGTAAAACTATAATTTGTAGTTTGGTGGGTTGTGATTTTTTTTAACACATTTGGCAACCTATAGGTGAACAAAGGACTTTAAACATGATAAGATCAATGCATGGCGTCCAATGTGTTTAAAGATAGGGAAAAAATGCAGTTGAAAATCCTTGATGTTGAATGTTACTGTTAGGGAACAATGGTGGAAAAAATGCACTATTGTTGTCAATAAACTAAGTAGTAGGGTGCATAACATTGAACACAACTTCAATGATGATGACAAGTAAAATGTCCTTCACAATTTTCTGAATGTGGAAGATTTTTGAATGAAGCTTGGTCCTTGAATTTCAATGAAAAGCCAAAGGTATTGTATAACAACTCACTTTTTTTGAAAGTGTAAAATTGTTTATGTGCAACTTGTTGCCCAAAAACCAAGGGATGGCATGCCCTGAATAAATGCCTTTTTGAATGCACCTATGTCAATTGAGGCTAGCCCACCTACATATTATATATCTAAGACAATTGGTATTAGCAAATGCCTTTTGTCAAAAACTATCCCATGGAAAATTCATGTAGACATATAGGAAAAAACATTTGGGGAGGCCTATTATGTCGATGTGGGTAGAATCTTTGATGACTGGGGTTCAATTTCTCCATAATGTGATTTCAAGCTTTTTAGCAATGTTCCATGAAAGCTAGAGCCAAATTTTCCCTATCGACTAACTATTTTTCATCAATTTTGAATGAAACCCTAAATAGTGCTCGCCAAAACTTTCTATTTCCACCCCTAATCTGTCACCAACAATATTCAAAAAAAAGAAAATCCCTTTCACCAAATTGGTGATGTCAAAGAAAAATGTTTGCATAAATTTTTCTTCACAACTCAGGCATATTTGCAAAATGTGCAATCCTTTCTTTGCCAAGGTGGCAAAATTGTGCAATTTTTCAAAAAACAGAAGAAAAAACAACCTGCAACACACCTGTTTGCTTGGCCAGTTTAATGTCTTCCCACTTAATAGAACCTATTGCTATATATATATATATATATATATATATATATAGGTAAATATTACATAGATAATAAACCCAACAATATCCTTTCATAAAATGTTTTTCTTCCCGCCTGCCCCCTTTCCCCCACACATACACACAACTTTTAATTCTGTTTTTTTGGCCAAGGGCAACCAACCCTATTTGAGAAGAAAACCAAATCATAAAAGAAACCGGCGGTCATGTTTTCCGGCGCTGTTCCGGTTCTTAGACTTTCCCGCCCTCGCCCGCCCTCGCTCCTCCAAAACCACAAACCCTAAAACTGTGCACGAAGAACTGTCCGCGGTGCACAATCGCAAAGGCTCGTGATTCGGATTCTTCAGGCTCTAGATCTTCCTGATGCAAATATGTTTGCGAATTGTGTGCGCATTTTCGTGATCTGCGATTTTACGTTTGTGCTCGCGCGTGCAAATCCGGGTGTACAATTTTGTATTTAGTTGTGTATTGCTTGACCTGTTTGTACAGGTTTTGGTGTATGCGTGTGTGCGCGCTGGCGCGAGTTGGGTGTGCAATCTGTGTGTTTGATACATAATTGAGTTAGGTTTTTGATTGAAACAATGACGGACATTTGCAATCCTCGGCCCATGGTGAATGCGGGGCTGTTGAAGAAGTACCTGGGACGAAGAGTCACTACCGTGGTAAAAGTGTTCAGGTCTGATGGTGCGGATTTGGTGGGCCAGGCGCCTGACGGTACTTCTATCACCGTGCGCAAAGCTGCTAGCAGCAGCACTACCCTCTCACACTTCGTCGAGGTTGTGGGCGTTGTCGAGGGCGAGAGTGCTCTGCGAGCTGAAATCTGTACCAATTTCGGAGATGCTTTCGGTCCGTCCTCGAACTTAATTAGGCTTTGTTCCTCGTCTTTGCTGCAGCTTTCCTCTTTTGCGCGAGGTTTTTTCATTAAAATTTCCATGGAAAAGCTAAAGAAACTGCACAGACTTGAGAAGAACACAGACACAAAGAGGAGCACAAATTTCAATTGAAACTTCACCGCAAATCCTAAACCCTTTGATTGAACGGATTAGGAAAGGAAATGGCGTTCAGGTGCTTCTGTTTTCCAGATAATCAGATACACCTTGTTTTCAGATGAAAGGTTTAGGGTTTACATATCAAAAGATGAAATGTCTTTGGAACTTCCTCACATGTTTGACACATGCAAACTGCTCATGCGGGATTGCAGAGGCATGTACATGTGCAGTATGGGTTATAATTAACAACATTGTGGTTTTAGGGTTGGCAGTTTTAGCTAAATCTGTTTTCTTTGGAATGATACCTAGAACATTGGACCATTTTCCCCATTGTTTGCCTTGATATCCAAAAGGTCCTTAATGAAAGACAGAGTTATAGGTGCGGTTCTTGATTGGATCAGTTCCTCAATTGTTGCTATGCATCTGATTCTTGTCTTCTGTGCTTGCAGATATGGTGACATATAACCAGTTGTGTCAGCTTGCAAATTGTGACAACAGAGACTGCTTTGTATGATCAAGCTTTTTTAAGGGATGCTGGAATTTTGTCAGTGCCAACTGCACATGACTTAGATAGATACTTCAATACCATTGTAATTCCACAGCATGGTGCAAAGCGAAAGACAAAAATAGTGAGTTTTGAGAAGATAGGATTTCTGTCCAAAAGGGAAGTTACAAGTTTCCCACTCTTTGGGGAATGAGAAACTGCGTAAGGACAAGAACCTTATGTCATCTCCATGGACACTCATTGGTACTGAAGTGCATGAGCCTGTGGGTATGCCCAAAGCCCATTTTCCACATCAATGCTTTCTCTTGAGCATTTTGACAAAGCAGTGGAAGTTACTCTTGTTCAATCCAAGTCCTGTTTTTTGAGCTTGTTCTGGATATGCATTTCTCTTGTGGCTTCTTTTGCTTTCCTGTATTATTTACTTGGGAGTGCGGAATATCAAAGTTGTATGGCAACTACTGAGTTGTGATGTATATTGTCTCTTGCATTTCTTGCAGTATATATAGAATTCTGCTCTTCCATTTATATGTCATTGTGGACTGCTGTTTGTGAAAGTTTATGAAGCACATACAAATATATAGGTTGTATTATAATATGTGCTTGATAGCAAGGTTTAGGTTGAAAGTTGAAATGCAGAACATTTAAAGATATAATGGTGGGTTAAGATATAATGGTGGATTTTTCACACAGTACTAGTGTGGCCTGTGGTGTTGGCCCAACTGTTACCATGTCCTCAATTGATTTTTCCTTCCAAAACCTGGTTTTTAGGAATTTATTTGAATTTTCAGCAGCAGAAATCACTTTAAAATCAATCTCTCCCACATTCTGAATCCAAATCTTACCACCAAATAAATTCCATTAAATCCTGCTCATCAAGATCTTTCCAACAACACCAAAGGCACATTCCAATTCCTCCTAAATTTTCAGCTACGATTTAATTTAATTTTAAGTGAAGAAATCATTCAATATTGAAGAACTTTTGCACTGCAAGTCCAAATGCCATAGAACCAAGGCCATGCACCCCTCCTCATCGAGAGCTTTCCAAAGAGACCAAGAACACGATCTGAAGCATCCAGGTTCGGTGGATCTCATAATTACAAACAAAACAAAACAAAACAAACTAACTAACTACCTTGCTTCATAGATAGATTGCTATTCATGTTCAGTACTTTCTGGTACTGATCTGCACAATAACTACACCATATCATGATCAAAGAATCATAAATTTGGTTATACTCATAATGTGGTAGTATGTAAAATTGAGAATTTGCGTAACACCTACATCATTTTAGGTTATTTAAAATGCTTTTGGAGATTTCTATATTCTTATCATACTGCCTCACAACTTATTCTGACACCCCAAAGTACCAAACACACAAAAAAACAAAACCCACATGCACAAAAGCCATTGTTGCCTTGAACTTCACCTGATTCCCAAATTTTCTGAAAAAATTGGAGAAAATTTCACGACATTTTGACTCTGATTTTAGTTTGGTAGCATTTTTTCTACATGATATGCTAGCTTAGATATTCATTTGTAGGCTTTTCTTTAGGACAAAGATATTCTGTCTTTTCCCTTTATATTAAGTTAATCCAATATTAAGTGAAGATAGGAAGAAGGGAATGAGAAAGATTGAAAAGACAATAGGAAAGTCAAAAACATTAGCAAAACAAGGATTTTAGGTAGTGTGAGGAAGAGAAAAACCAAGATAAGAAAAACAACATTTATTTTTTTAAAGGAAGAGCAGAAGAAATAATAACATAGAAGAAGATGACATCAAATGAAGGCAAAGAAAAATGCAACACAAACATGTAAACAAAGTAATGAAAACGAAAATGGACCTTCAAAAAAAACCATCAATATAAACAATTGAAAGGACCAACAATAAGACCCTCAATAAAATTGAAAAAAACCCCATAACAAAACAAGAACACAAATACAAAAAATAAAAAATTGAAGATGAAAAGAAACATCAAAATGAACTTGAAAACAATGCAAATGGGAAAAGACTAGAAAACCCAAAAAAAACAAATGAAGAAAAGTTAGAAACACAAATATTGAGAAAATAATAACACAAAATATGGGAACAAATAGTAGTTCAAGCATGAAATGAATGATGACATGAACAACGAAAAAAAGGAATTTGCAAGTTGAATGCCTAGAAAAGTAAGGCAAACTTGCAACTTGTGGGCATAAATTTTAAAGTTTGGCAATAGTGACACCACCAAGAATGAAACTCAACCCTTCAAAAATCACAAACCAATCTACAAAACTCCAAGGTCTTCAAAACAAAAAAAGTACAATCAAAGGTTTGTGAAAGTGTGAGTTTTACAAAACACATAAATATAATCAATGTTTACAAAACCCAACGTTCCTTGAAAGAAAATGCATTCAAAAGTCTAAATCTTGGCAAGCAAGTGCCATGTTAACATTTGGACATCACAATGTGAACTAATGATGTGAAAATGAACTTAAAACTTCTTGTTTATGGGGAAATAAATATAATAGATATTTCTTATCTTTCCACTAGTTCTAGATAGGTGTTGATGTGTAAGTTTTTTGTGACCAATGATGTTCTTAAACCTTATATTCTAGATTGGTAGGTATTGTTTGTGATATCACTTTATTTTAAGGTTTGACCTAAGTAATCTTGTAATGGCCCATGGTTTTCAAAACACTTTTGTATGTGATGGTCTTTAAAATACACTTTGTATTGACATTCTCAAGTCCCATGGATCACATCTTTGATGACCTTACATTAAACAACTGTGACATTGAGGATTTGGGTATGCATGATGCTCATCTTGAAGTAGTCTGGGGCTTGTATTTTGTTCACTAACATTTTATCAATTTTGAGGTGAAAAAGAAATTCAATTTGTTGCTTCTAAAAGTATTTATCATGGCTATTTTTTAAATGATTCACATAAGAATCAAAACTTGGTTAAGTAATTTTGAAAAGATATTGAATTCTTGAGTAAGTCTTCATGGTCTAAACACATATAAGGCCTCTCCTTCTTCCTTTCACCTTGGACATGAAAAAAAAAATTCTATAAGAAAACATAATAGGTGTTTATTCCCATGTGATAAACATGATTTTATGAAACTTTGGGCTAGAAGCTCTAGGTTGCAAAGCTATCACAAAATATTTGCAAACCCTCAAAGTCTATTGTTTAAGTTTTTATACTTCATTCTGAAATTTAAATTTTGAAGTCTAAAAACCATTAATATTTTGTTCGTCCAAAAATTTTCATATCATGGATTTTGAATGTGCATTGAAAAAAAATTCCCCATTTAGAAAGACAATTTAATATTGTCCCAAAACATTGATTCACCACTTAAATGATGAAAAGAAAACACTTAATATAATTTAAAGCAACTTGGATTCACATTCTTTACTACTGTTGCATTTCCAAAGTAAAATTGATGGAAAATTTCCCAATTGCCAAACTCTTCCACCAAGGATTAAAGGGTTTGAACAATTTTCAAACTAATGTCATTGTAACCAACTACTTATTTTTTGGCAAGGTGAGTAGATTTAACAATCATCAAATATGATTTAACTTTCAAAAATTAAAGCAATTAGAATAATCCTTTGAAAAAATCTAATAACAAATGTTTATGAATCTAGATATGTTGTGGATGTTTTATATGTTATGAACTTGATTAATTTCATTTAAGTCATTTGATGGTGCAAAAATCTAAATATGCAAGCAAAAATGCAACCAATGTGAATATGTTACATAAATCCAAATCCTTCAAACAAATGACAACAAATTTCACATGCCCATATGTTCAAGATTTTACCTTGAAAAATCCTTCAATCAAGTTCAATAAGTTGATGATGATGTTCAAAGAATGTTCAAGATCAAGCTCATGTTGAAGCTATAAAGGGAGGGTTGGTGTAAGGTCATCATATATATTTTTTGGGCACCCTAACATTCAATGAGTATTATTTTTCTATTTAATCATAAATGGGATTAATGTCAATATTTATCCTCCTTTGATTATAAATATCATAAAATTTCATATTCATAGTACATTTGTAAATTCAATTAAAAATGTAAAACATCTTTAGCTATATAAATCCAAAGTTTATTTAACTAAAAAAAAGGATTTTTTGTGGGCCTAATTGTTTTTTTTGATTTTACAAAATTTACTTCCAAAAAATTATAAGTACCTTGTTTTGAATTGGTGTGTTAAAGTTTGGATTAATGGTAAGAGATTTATAGGAAGATTCTAACAAATTCATCAACCTTTCAAGGGCTCCACATAGGATGGAGGCAAACAAATCCATCACTAAAACAACACAAAACAATAAGAAAGATTTGTGTGTTCAACTAATACCACATAATAGTAAGTAGTAGCTATCAACAAAAAATGATAGATTGCATGTTTCAACAAGTGGATAAAGAATAAAGATTAATGGTCGTAATTCAAAAATTGGAGTTATTTTCAAAGGAGATTGAAATCACAACCAAGAAAAAGAGTAGTGGCTTCCACAACTTTGAAATGACTTGTTGCAAGGCCGTGAAAATAATTTCAAGCAACTTTGACTACAAATAAGAAAATCAAGCAGGAAAACAACAATAAGGATGAAAACTCCAAATTAGTGAAAAGAAGAAAGACATGAGGTACTTACACCAACTAATTTACACCACACCTTTGGCCTTCCATTTTTGTAAATGTGAAGAAGCATGCATTGATCTCACTAATGCTCTTCACTACTTGAAAAACTTCCATAGAAAATTAAAAGAAGTTAGTTGTATGTACAAAAAAGTGGGCATGGGAGCTTTTTATGAATGGTTCACAGCAAGAGGAAAGCTTAAACCACATTTGAAAGAAGCTATAGCAAAAGGGATTGCTTCCATTCCTACCCATTTTTCAATTCTAGAAACAAGACTGGAATTGAAAGATGAATTCATTAATGTGTTGAAAAACATGCAAACTACTAAACAAGGCTTTTATGCACCACTTGTTGAACCAATCATTAGAAGGATCTTTGAATGTTGAACACTTAAAGTTTAGAAGGACTCTATAAAGTGAAGGTTCAAAGTGACTTTGCCCTATACCAAAAACTTCATGAAAACCCACCTTAGTTAGTCATATAGGGGTCAAAATAAGATGCAATATATAGAAAAAATAGATGTCTCCATTTAAAACATGTGTCACACATATAATTACAAAAAAGTAATATCAAATTAGGTGAAACTATATGTCATGTAACATTCATTTGTTGTATTAATTTTATAACAATATAGTTCCCAAAAAATAAAAAATAAGTGAACTTAAAAATGAATGAAAAGTAGATTTGAAATTGATTGGTTTATATGTGTTCAAACCTATTTTTTCATTAAAAAATTTAATCAAGTAGTTATTTATTAATTTATAATATGAAGATCATCATCTATTTTATCAAGCCATCAATTTTTTAATAAAAAATCTCTTTAATAACCCTACTTGACACCTACTTGAAACAAAAAGCCCATGTTCAAAAGTAGACGTAAAAAACTACTGGTCTTTTTAAAACCCTACTTGAAACCTACTTTTACAAATTGGAATTTGAAAATTAATGCACATTAATGTAAAAACATCTTATATTTTATCATTCAAGCAAAAAAAAAATGTTTCACAATTTTGGGTGCAAGTATGTAGATAGGAGCCAACTAGATTACTTTACAAAAGGCCTATAAGTCTTTTTTAGTTTTTTTCACTTTTCATAGAAAGAATTTTTGAATTAAATATTTTGCAACTTGTTATTAAAAATACATATAGTTGTCTCAATAGATCACATGTTTTATGTTAATCACTATTAAATAAATATGAAATTCTCAAAGTGTGTAAATGTTTTTAGATTCTACATTTCATTTTGAAATTTTATCATAATTTTGAATCATATCAAAATATGTTAACTATTTTAGTTTTTTATTTCATACATCATAAAATACAACTTTGTTTTGTATGTCATGCACATTACACCTCATTTACATGTGGTAAAGGACTCTTGAAATTTTTAAAAATAAAAAAATATTTTGAATTTAATTTTTTTAAAATTCCATATCTTTTAAAATTTTAGTGTTTTTTGAACTTGGGTAGTAGTTTGTTATCATTTAAATTTTTTTACCATCAAAATTATGTTATTACAATAGTCCTTTACTTAGTCTTTTGTAAAATTAACCACATTTAACATAACACATATTCAAGTTCAAACGTCCTTTTTAAAAACCAAAATCCAAATTTTAATTTATTGAATTTTAAATTTGAATTCCTCAACTTTCATATTAGTCATTTAGCACAATTTGGAATGATTAACATAACTTTTAAATGCCAAGAAAAAAACATATGTAAAAAAAATCATAGTTTTCACCATTATCTGACATGGTTTTTGGCTCCTATATATGTATTCACACCCTTTTATGATGGCTTTAATTGCTATTTAAAATATACTTACTAGAGTTTTGACAAGGTAAAAAAATTGTTCATTTTATATGCTTACACCCATAGAAAACCACTATAACATGAAAATAATTGGAACCATGGCAACAAGAGGGGATAGCCATGGCACACATGGTTGCTTAATTACCTTGTCAAAGTATACAATATTTTTGTTTTTTTTGGTAGTCAACATAGATCAAATTGGTGTTCACCTTATGCCCATGGGAGTTGATAGAACATGGGAGATTCAAGGAGCAAAACACATTCAAGTATTTGGAATAGAAGACAAGAGACAAATCATAAATATTGTTTCATCTCTAGTTAATGGAAATTGTTGCCTTTACAAATTGTGTTCCACATGACAATCAACTGTTCATTTCCCCCTATGAACAAAAAAAAAAAACTTGTTCATTTGACCTATAGTTCCAACCATTGGTCTACATTGGAAACCACCAAATAGTTTGTTGAACACATCTTCATACCTTATCATGCAATTCAAATGGAAACATTTACTTTAACACAAGACTAAAAAATGGTTTGGTTGATTCACCATTGTTTAGTTTACAAAAGTATAGAGTTTTTGGCTTGGATGAAACAACAATACCCATATGTGTGTGTCATATTTGTTCCAACAAATTGCACGAACACCTTTCAACTTGTTGATGTTATTCTCCAACATTCGTTCAAGCATGCATTCAAGAAAAAAATCAATTTCTATACCTATTCAACAATCAAAAACTAACTTAAAGTTGACTTCCAAATGTCAATTTTAAAACCAAAACTTTGTGCATGACTTTTTCATGTGTGGGAACACATGAAAAAACATGAACAATATGATTTGCAAAGGTTGGGAGAAACAAGGCTTTTAAAGAGTTTCAATGGACAATATTAACCTAAAGTAATGGGAGTGAATGTTGTCACACCTTTATTTTTAGTTGATTTTGATTTTGAAGTCAAACAAGAAGAGGAGGATGACAACATTGATCTAAAGGATTCCATGCTTGAAATCGTGGAACAATGTTTGAATGTCAATGTTTGATAGCTATTACTATTATCATTACTACCTCTATTATTCAAGTTTCAACAATGTACATGGAAGAAAATTTAAGGGTTGCACACTTCCATTAGTTGTTGCCATCATGAGTTGTTGTTGTGCAACCATTGTGTTATTGTTGTTACGTTGTTATGGTGTTGTTGCCGTTGTGTTATTGTTGTATTACCATAATGTTGCCATTGTGTTGTTACTATTGCTACCACTATGTTGCCATTGCTACCAACAACATGTTGTTGTGCTAATGTTACTAGCATTGTGATATTTCCATTGCATTGTTATTGCTACTACTATGTTGCCATCCCTACCAACAACATGTTGTGCTAATGTTACTACCACTGTGATATTTCCATTGCACTGTTGTTGCTACCACCATGCTAATGTTGTGCAACCCATAAACATTAAAGTAATTTGCAAACATTCCTTCTCCACCTATGTGTTGCAAGATGCTACAATTATGTTCATGCAAGTGCAAGCTACTATTTAATCCTCTTCACCTCCAATGTTAAACTCAAGATTCAGATGTTGGCTCTTTTTAAAACTTGAATGTTGGCTTTTCTTTGAAGGTCTTTACTATGAAATTACCTAGCATTCAATAAGTATGTTTTGCAACCCATCTCCAAATACATTTTTATGTTGCCATTTTCAACCTAGTGGTGCATATTCAATCTTGTTAAAAACAAATTTAAAATGTATTCAATACAACATTCATTCACCATAGCCTTTGAAGGCTAAACAAATGGGAAGTTATAGAATGTGGGTCCACTTACTCCCTCATGATTGTTGTGTGCAAATGAGTTTTTAGTAGTCACAACATTTTTCCATTTTCATATTGCATTTGGCATAACTTGTTTTCCACCACAATCAAGTCCATGTCATTTTTTTTAATCTTTATTTTTGCATTCACAATGATGTTCTGAAGATTATTTAAATCTTGTTCATCCAATTCCTTCTCCTTCAACGTTTTCCCAAAATTGGAATTGTCAACCACCCACCCAATTCAATAGATCACTTGTTCATGTGTGCACACATCTCCTAACCTTAATTATGAGTGAAAAGTTGCAATTATTTCATATGTTGCATGCATCTGTTCCACTATTTTGTCACATTCTTTCAAACTACCACCATCTTTTTTAATTTTATTTTTCCTTTGCGAACTTCTTGCAACTAGTCATTTAATGAACATTGGCTTCCAAGGTGCACAAACTGATTGTGATATTCAAAATTTTCCATTACACCAATCACCCTAGTTAGCATGGTATGGTGTGCAATCACATCAACCACCTTCTTGCTACCATTTTGGAGTAGATCATTTCACATGAATTGCATTAGATGTTCAACCACACCCACATTCTAGACCAATTCAATTTTTTGAACATATCCACCAAACAAGCAAAAGGTGACAATTAACATTGCATGAGGTTTACAACTAGATCCATAGATTCAAAAAATGTAAGAAATGCAAAAACAAAATATAGTAGTATCAAAACACTTTAGGGAAAAACACAAAGGTGCTTGATGATTAATAAATATTAGTTATAAGAACAACATTTCTCTCATTCTTTTATTGTTGTTTGCATAAGGGTGGGTGGCACAATAAACCATATGACAAAAAAAAGACAATAAGAGTTTTACATCGATGTAGTCACAATTAGTGAGTTACCAAAGACTCTTGTTGGCAATATCATAAATTTGGTGATAAACAAAATAAGAAACTCCAAAAATGAGTTTAACACCTTTTAGCAAGAATGCATCCTTACAAGGATGCAATAATGAAGCATTCAATATATCATCCTTGTGAAACAAATAAAAATCTTGTTCGATGCTACCCCAAGTACCATGCCTTTGGCAAATTTCTCATGTTATGTTTCCACCACCCTTCCTAACTACTACTTTTCCCCATGAGTGACTATTGTTGGGAATATGGTTAAAACTGCCACTCTTTCCTTCTTTCACTGGGTTGGTTACTACATTGGCCCTTGATACTAAGAGCTGGCAATTTTGAATAATCATTGTCTTTTAAAGTTCAAAGATCTAGGGATTAAACAAAGGCAATTTTACTACTAACTAGAAGTACATTCAAAGGCTTGATGACAACAACATCCATTGCAAAGTTTGCCCCATTCATAACCACCTTTGCATTTCCTACAAAGGTTCGAAAGCTTTTCATTGCCACTTCTAGTACCTCTATAGAGCCTATTTTTGTTAAAAGGTGCCCAAGTTTGGTAGGTAACTATTTATAAGACCAAGATATTTTGTGACCTACTGACCTTGGCTTGGTTTAACGAGAGGTGGTGAAATTTGTTGACAATCCTCTTGTGAGAAGTTGACATCATCCTTGGACAATGATGACCCTTCTCCTCCTCCTCCTTTGTTGCTAGTACTACATTCTTCCATCAATGCATTAGATTCTCAACATGTTTTCTTTTGACTTTAGTAAGCTCCTTGGCAAGATCATTTTTCTCTTTAGTGGTTTTGCTACCTTAAACCCTAAATTCATTTTTCGACATTTACAACAATTAATTTAAAAAAAATTCAGCCAATTCAATTTTGAAATAATAAATGCCAAACTCTAATGCCAATTACAGTAGCAAGTGAGATGTCTAATGCATAAAAGTTTTTTTGAAGCAATCAACAATAGTTTACATTGTGTAGGTGTGTAAGAAATGATCTTTTGGGCTAAAGGAAATTGTTTTAATTTTTTTTTGGTTGGATCACACAAGTTCATGGTTGAAAGAAAATTGAAAAGATATGCAAGGAGAAACAATCCCATTATAAAAAAAAAGGAATCAAAAGTCAAATCATTATTATGTTCCAAATCCAAGAAAACAAATCAAACTCCATGAATACAAAGAAACAAAGGAGTTGATGCGCATAACTATGATAAACCGTACACAAGAACATGATCATACAAAGTTTTCCAAATGAACTTCATCAACTTTCTCAAGGTCAAAAGAATGAAAATCAAGGCAGTGTTCAAAGTATTAAAAAGCAACACAATGCACAATGTACGGCTTGGGTTTGCCAATTAATATCACTAGTAATTCCTTGATAAACCCATGCAATTTCTATTTCACAAACTTTGAATGCACTCCTTAGCTCCTGGCAATTAGATCTCAATGAATGTTTAGATATGCATCAATGACACAGTACATTATTAGCTGAAGACCCTTCTCCTCCCCAAAGCAAATAAAACTTAGAATTTGCACCCATCATGGATTTAAGATAGACCAAACCTTTATATGAGGCACTACTTCTCTATATATATATTTCTAGATGTCACTGGAAATATTACATGCTTAATAAAAATTCCCAAAATTCCTTAAATATGTCGGTGCATCCCTTTTCAAGTTGCCTAGATATTTAGTGTCTTTAAATTTTTCAAACCCATGACCTTTTTTAAATGATTTTGATTATAACATGCAACTCCAATATTTCAAAGCCTTTTTGGAGATCTTTTCAATAGCGTTCAATATTAGCCACTTTGGACACAATTTTCATCTTCAAATTGGGTTCTATTAAGAATCTCAAGATAAAAATTAAGAAATGTGTAAATGGGAGTTTGAGGAATCCCATCTGTTGGTTCACACATTCTACCCATTTGTGTAAACGACTCTCTCTCTCATCACCTTTTGCCAAATCTCAAATTTGTGATCATGTCAGGTTGTAAAACACAATCATAAACTCACAACATGATAATTGATTTATTGGCAAATGAACTACTTTTTATAAAAGGTGAAATGCCCCCAGGACTACTTTTGCTAAATACCATAGCACAAATTATACTATGAGTAGAAATATTGAAATTCTCAAAAGATTTTTTTTTCAAAGAACAAATTTTTGTGAAGGAAAATAGAGAATCTCTTGTAACATTCAAATTTTCAACATGGAATCTTCAAAATTAAGTAAATCATTTGATAAACATATGCCAAAGCTGCTGTTGAACTATGGTACCTTCAAATGGGTGTGTTGTAGTGAAGTTACACAATTTGACACACTGCCATTGATAACCCAAACAATTAAAAGCTTGAACTATTCATATACGAGGTTACATTTTTGCACTTGTTAGCCAAATGGCCATGCAAACTCTCAACCTTGAGTGTAGGTTGCTCTTCCATGTTGCCAAAATGATCTGGCAACTAGAAAGTGGCACTGCATGAGAAATAGCAGTAGTGTTCATTTTTGCTCCTGCAGCTGGAGCTGCTCTTAGGGCTTTTACACTTCTTTGTCCTTTATATTTCTCTTATCATCAACAACTAAACCATGCATATCTTATGGTATTTGCTTCTGAGAATGTTTGTGGAACCTTGTTTGGGGAATATCATGGAGCTTTTTAACTTGGGGATGGTAAGTTGGGAATTGTATGTGGCGAAGATCAATGAGAGGAGATGGAGGGGAGCAGAAGTATTTCAGCTTTCAGTGGGGACTGACCAGCAGGACAGCATGAGGATTTTTGTCTTTTCAATGCATCTTCAACATTTACTTGGCGTGTTTTTAGCAGTAAACCTGGCATAGAAACAGTTCAAAGGACTTGATTGACAAACATTGAACCTGAATTTGATTCAAATCACTAGTAATCTTGTTTGTCTTGCTGCACCTTCTGAAGGAGATTCTGTTGTAACAGTAGTGTCAAATGCACATTCTGTCTAGTAATCTAGAATGCTATAACCCAATTGCCAGGCAACTGGATAGGCTGATGTTATCACTGCCCTTGTTGGGTAACTAAATCATTGTGCAAGTGAAATCTGCAATGGAATAAAAACCATGCACATAGAAGCCCAAAATATACTCCCTAAAATCCCTTTGTGATGCAAAAATCCAATGCAGATTAATCATGACTACTCAGAGACTTGGCCATGGAACTCTCAAAAGGAATAGCATGGAGAAAAAGAGCAGAGAGAGAGATATACACACATATATAGATCTTTCATGTCAGTGCCTAAAATTCAATTTACCAAAAAGTTCAATTGAAGCACAGAGGAATACAGTAAGACTATCTCACAGTGCAATAGCTTTCCCTGGTTGCTGCTGCTTCCCTGTTGCAGGATCCCAGCCTGGTGGCATGATATTGGGCCAATCACCCCGGCATCCTAGACGTAAATACAAGCTCTTCTTTCCTGTAACGAAATAACTGGAGTGATTAGAACAAATCAAATCCTTGCCATTTCCTGAACATGAAGATTGATTTGAACTTGGTGACTTTTAACACAAGTTTTCATTGAGGCGCTTGTTCTCACTGATGTGCTTGGAAACTTTGAGAACACAAATGGGTAAGCTGGGACACCTTCAGAAAAACTCAAAATGTTGAGTCCATTGTGCTAGTGTATAGAACAAAGTATCAGTTCTCTTGACAACAAAAAGCTTGAACATATTTGTTAAAGGACTTCCATCCTGTATCTGTGTGATCCTCAAAGGGGAGGTGGAGTCCTACTGACTGACCAGGAAGCTCCTTATCAGCTTCAAGTAGGTATTTGAGGGCTCTCAATGAGCCCTCAGCAGCAGGCCTTGCTGAGTTTTCATCCCATCCTGCCAGTGCTACTACCACATCAGCCTGTGCATAGGCCTCCACACCCTCCTGCTTTGCTTTTGCCACCTCCTCTTCTGCTGCTACCTCATCTGTCGAGCCACAGAAGCAATGTCATCAATTTGGGCTGCACTGCATTGGGAGGTCAATTTGCAAAATGTTCTAATATACATTCCTGAGTAATGAGAACTTCTACATCCCCATGATTTAAATCAACCTTGATAGAATCGAGAGATGACCCAATAGTAAGGTAGAAAGATTTCAGATCCAACAATATATTAGCAAACAGGAAGAAGAGGAGACCTCAGTGTAAAAAAATACAAAACATTCTAAGCCTAATTGAACTAGACTCCATGATATAAACCCATGTTAATATCATATACATGGATATGGGTAACCACAAGTCGTAACTGGCCCATAGACCATTTTCCCCCCCAAATCTCAGCAGATGGTCAATTCTGATTGATGAATGCAGCTGGTGCAGGCATGTATTCAGCAGCAAATTGTTGAAAAAATCCTACTATTTGGTTAGAAACTCTTCATTCGCAACAAAAATATCACAATGTTTCACAAATAAAGTATTTTGAGGAAACAATTCAACAGATTTCACCTTCTGATAACTTGTATGTGGAACCGCATTACCAGATTGTTGATTCAGCATCCTCTCTTTCTCTACAGGAAATGGCTAGGGGCAAACAGTACCTGCTGCATTGCTTTGGGATAACCACACTGTGAACCCAGCATGCAAACCGTTCCAGCCAACATTTTGGGCTGCAATGCCTTGATGACCACCCAATGTTGCCACAACACAGCGTACATGCCTGCACCCATAAAACCTCTTTTATATCAGTGACACAATTCTCACATACATTGCAATAGTCGCACAAATGGCCATTTCAGAAAACTGATGAGTAAATAATTCCATGCTAAATGTGCAGATGGACTCTATGCCAGTAGCCAGAAGCTTTTTTTCCAAACAATGCAGCCACCCTCATACTGCGACCACCTCCAAAGTAACATACATCTCTGTTAAAAAGAGGTTGTCACAGGCAGTCAACAGGAGGGTGGGGATAAACGAAATTAACATGATCCCAAACAATGACAAAAAAGCCAACAAGTTGGAAAGAAGAGAGCGTACGAACTAAGGCTACTCAGAATCATATCTTCTGCTTCAGTCACTGACTTATAACCTTCTGCTGCTGCCACTGCATTAACCAACCCCACACCATTAGGCCACATGCTGAGAAGTTCATGTGACGCAAAGCCCAAAGTATCAGAGCCACATGGACAAGCTTTTGAAGCTACTGGAAAAACCCTAGTCTAATTTCAACACACTAGTTACAAATGGGAACCAAAAAAGTTAGAGAGGTGAGGACCACACTCACATTCACTTGGTGACCTGCTTGTGAGCTCCTGCATTAGCAGCTCTGTCTGCAACGGTACATAGCTGTGAAGAGTGGTTTTAGAATTTCAAGGAAATGCTGGATACAGTTTGAACATCACCACTCAAAATACATGAACTCAACATGCAATTCCACCAACACATACAGATCCACAGTATCAAACGGTGACACAAGAATACATACCCTAGCCCCGTGGCAAGCTCCTTGGCAACAGCCCAGTTGATGGTGGTGGATGCACCAACAACATAAATGGATGTACCCTTAAGCAGTTCTGACACACCTGTTGTTAAGGATGTCCACCCTTCTAGCAGGGCTGGCCACTTTAAGTCTGTGTCCATCTTCTTCAAGCTGAGAATAATCTCATTGTCATCCACATACCTGCCACCACACACAACCCATTTTTTCAGATATCTGTAATGTCATCCAGGTTGCTCAATATGATAAAATCATGAAAAATGTTGAGTCCGACTCCTGTCACCTAAACAACAATGACTCTGGATATTATTCACATTCTGTCACTCATTACATTTCCTCAACCTCTGAACATCCATAAGAAGTCAAACTTGTTCTCCACTAAGCCATGCAATCTCTTACACTGATGAAAGCCAAAATCAACTCCTAGTTAAGAAAATCCTGCATCAGAAATCCCCTTATAACACAAGCTCCTCTTTACCAGAGATATTGTGTCCACTGATTATCCTGAGAATCATCATCTCCAGTCACTGGTCTCCTATGACAAAATGATTGCAGAGCCAAATGTATACCAGATAGTTTCAGAAGTCTTGACCCGGCCATAGAGGCGTGGTGCTGAGAAGAGGAGCTGCACACCCTGTGAGGTTTGTACTGCTATGGAGAGTGTTGTGTCTTGTGTGTCAACTTGCATGTGTCGTGCACTCACAGCTGCACCATCACTTCCTTCCATATCCACTGGAATGGGTATCCGCACCTCCACCTCTGCACCATCATCACGAAACTGCCCACTCCAAATTCTGTGACAATGAGACCATTCAAACATCATCTATCTCTGTCATCATCATTATTGCTAGCTCTCTGCAATATAGAAGTTATTTAATGTTTTGTATCATATGTCTGACCGTCTCAACCTTTTGTAGGGTTTAGGGTTTAGACACTCCTGCAGCATTGTAATCAAAATCAAGAATGTATTTCAACTCAAAAGAACTCCTGATTTCCAATGGGCAAACATCCCTGAATACACAATTCAACTAAAGTGTCTGAGAAAGAAGGCCAGAAAAAAGGAGATGAAGCTCAGCCTCACTTCGTCGCTCAAATTTTGGTAGGGTTTCGAGCTGCAATCCCATCGCAATCCCATCTCCCAATTTCTGGATTGCAAGTTTTTAAGAAGAAAAAAGAAATTAATCGATGCGAAAGAAAATAGAAAAACACCTCGTGGTGACTCGAAGAATTGAGTTGGGCAGCGCCGCAGTACACATTTGACCGTAAATCACCAACAAATCCAAAAAGTTCGGAAACACGGCCAGTAGGAATTGGAGCCGTTTTCAGCATGGGGTAAGCGGAGAGAGCAAACCGGCGGGGCAAACGACAAAATGAGGTTGAAGAAGAAGACAAGCAAATACGAGGAGAGAAGCAGCTGACACTTGCCGAGCGTGTGCAGCAGATGCAGTGGTTGAAGATTGTGATGGAGTTGCCACCACCCCCGACGACAAGAGCAGCAACATCACCACTGATTCCTGCCATTACTAGGTATTTTGCCTTTCCCTTTCCCTTCTCCTTGCTCTGGCTACCTTGCCACACCTTCACAGCCCAACCTCATCTCCTGCCACAATTACTTCACAAAGAAGCTCCTCTCCACCAATACTGGGTATCTAACCTTTTGCTTCAAGCATCTCACTGCCGTTGGCGAAAAAAAATTCCTCTGTAAATTCCTTTGTTTTTAAAGGATAAATACAATCCTTCTCTACTCCCATCCTTAAACCTTTCCAACTTACAACTTCAAAATTAATGTAATGTTCACTCTTCTACACTTGGCCCAATCAAAAACCCCCATGAATCCAAATTAACAAATTCAACGGCATTTGGGATCACACACATGGCTGCTTACTTATGTGCAATTTTGTGTTCGGTAATAGGTGTCCAAGGTAACGTTCAAAAACAATGAGGTGATTGTGAATTGAAGGGTTTATGCAAAAAAAAATTTGAGAATTAATCCTTGGGTGAACAAAAAAACAAGAAAGAGACCCCACACAAAAAACACCTCAATTACTATAACTCAAACATTGGATACCATTGGATCAACAACCATGTAAGTCCATTAAAAACTTTCCCTTCACAATTCTTACAATGGATTCCCACCAAAAACAAGCAAACAACAAGGCAAGAGCATATTTCATATGGCTTTACATTCCTAGAATAAAGGTTGTAACTTTGAACTAAGTATGTCACAAGAAGTAGGGAGTTCGTTGCAGAAGTTCGAAAGCTTTTTAGAGAGATTACAAAATGGGATACAATAGAGTAGATGGTGAATTGGTTAAATATAAGATCAAGGAGGGAAAAGTGAAGAGAGAAGAGGAGATAGAAAAAGTTCTTCCAACAATTGAAACTAAAGAAGAGTTAGAAATAGTGATTCCAACATTTGTAATCAAAATAAAACAAGTTGAAGAAGATGAAATAGTGCACAAAAAGGAAAAATTGAATGGCATACCAAAGCTAATGTAAGAAACACAAACAAGTATTCAAACTACATCTATTATCATTAGGTTTAACAATCATCATTCCTAAAAGGTTCATCTCATTCTAATAATGCCACTAGTCGCAAATTTCCTACTCGTCCAGCATGATGTAACTTGAGAAATATTCCCATTACCTACACAATTAATGTAACATTAGATTGAAAAGACTTTGCTACATTTTGTAAACTAGTTATTTCTTATGAGGAGGTGGAAAACTATGCCATTGAGCATTATTTAGATCTAACACACTTTCTAGAATTTTGGTCTTCATATAAACAACATGGGTTTGTACCTCTTGTAGGACCTAAATGAACACCACCAAGTGTTTGGAGACTGGGACTAGGAAGGGCAAGACTAAGATGAGTTTGCCAATGCAACGGGAGACCTTGCAACAATGTACCAAGGGTGCACCACTAACATATTGCACTCTAGCACATCTTAATGTGCCAAAGAAGTGACGCAGTGAAGTTTCAGGTACCAATTATGAAGACCAAAATAATCAGCATTTCCAACTTGTCACCCCAACAACACAACAAGGTTAGCAAACAATACTAGCCACTAACATAATGCGACAACAATGCCATCTTGCCACAAATACAATACAAAATGGAAGTAGAGTTAATAAATAAACTAATACCTCAAAGCGGGACAAATGGACAAACCAACAACTAAAAGATGCCATGGATGTTGTGGAGAGGGGACACACATTTCTAAAGAAGGTTACAAAATATTGGAACATACCATTGAGCTCGCTTTTAGATGACATGAATGGTAGGACTAGATGTAAGAAATTGGGCACCCAAGGCATGTGAACAAAACAAGAAGATGAAAAAATTGTTATTTGGATCCAAAACATGTAAAAGGTTGGATTATTTGTCACCCTTCAAAAATTAAAAATGAAGGTTGTTGAAATCGCCCAAACCAGACCAACCCCATTTCAAAATGGTGTTCCAAGAAATATTTAATGATTTTGGTTCAAAAAAAGGCATCCAAAAATCAACATAGGTTTTGTTGAAGGGTTAGAGGTTTCTAGGGCGAGAGGGTTAACTAATCAAACCTACCATACCTTTTATTACAACCTATAAAACCTTTGGAATGACATCTCAAGAACAAATAACATCAAGAGAACAAAGAAGGAGGAAATGCAACTCGTTGGACATGTCCCAACCAAGTTACAACCTTCCACCTAGTAATGAAAGATAAGGGTTTGAGGTGGATTTTGATGGCAAAGGGGAAAGAAAGAGAGATTCAGGGTTTGTGGTGATTTATAATGGCAGGCAAGTGTTAAACAAGAAGGCTTAGTGTTTCATTAATTATAGTCAAGGTGTAACCAAAAAGAGAGGGTGAGGAGACGAAACAACAAACCTGACTTCTAGTATGGGCCTAAGCAGAGTTGTCTCTCTTCTGATCTTCTGAGACAAACCACAATCTCTGACCCTTTCTCTCACTTCTCATCACAGAATATTCCTACAAGCATTCACTAATCTTTGAACAGAATCAGCTCATACACTTCACAAATTGGCAGAGCGGATAACCGAATTCAAAACTTACACCTTACCTTCCATGAAAATCTCCAGAGAGCACAAGCTTTCTGGCTCCAGTGTATTCATCAAAGATCAAACACCTATTAAGGTATAGCCTTTGAGGTCAGAGCTCTCGGTGCTCACTCAATCCATTGAGCCTCTAACTCGTTCCCCCACAGAATGCAACAATGTAGCTTTCCTTCACTCTGCTTGACTAAAGACCTATGACCTGATTACCCTCGAGTCCAAAATGCATTCTGAAACACCTGACTCTGAACAGTCGATACCAAGCTTGCTAGTGCCACTCAAAGAGACTGATTCTCATGCAAAATGATCAATAGCAATGTTGGTCTCAAATCCTTTCTTCATTCTCACTCAATACACTCATTCTACCCACCTTCAGGATTCCCCCTTGGGTCTCTGGTACTCACTCAGACCACAACCGACAACACAGATGCAAGGCACTACAACCCAAGCCCCTCATCCCTAATACTCACTCTCCTCAATATGCACCCCCATTCTAAGGCTTAGATCCCTCAAGTCATCATCATCCCTCGGCACCCACCTTTCATAAGTGCTTTTACAAAACTACTTGGCCAAGTTGCTGGCGCAACGGAAAAATTTCAACAACCAGCCAAGTCCCTTTCAAAACAGGCATCCACCCCTATCTATCCCCTTCTTTGTCTGTCTACCACCTTTTTCCTTTCCCCTCATCAATACAGTTCCATTCCTCATCATCATTCGCGCCACCTCTTTCCTGCACTCCATAACACCCCGACCAAGAGAAAAGCCTCCCCATGCATTGTCTGCAGCAGTAATGGAGAGATTCCAGCTGTAAAAATGATGGCTAATAAAACAAAAAGCAAACCTCAAAAACATGTTGTGTTCACACCAGTGAAGTGACCTATCGTTTGGTCACAAAGGAACTAATAATTGCTACTAAAGAGGAAAAATTGTTTATTAAAATGTGTAAACAAAACAAGAAAAAAAAGCAAGAGGTTTGACAATATGGAAACATGACCAATAAAAATAAATAAATACATTTTTAATCATGCAACTTGTGAATGAAGCACCTAACAACAACGGATTTTTTTTGTTAAATGCAGTAGATAAATTTATTAAAAAAATAGTAGTTATTCTAGATGAATCTAGCTTGGGTCTACAACATGTTAGTGTGGTGGGCAACATAAAAAACTAATAGAGAACTACTATAACTATAAGAAATCATGAGAGCATATTACACAACACTAGGATTTGGGAAGCAATAATAGTGAGAAAAAACCTAAAAGCCTTAGTGTGCTACTAAAAAGAAAAAGAAACTCAGAGGTTAATTTGATTAGGGCGGCAATATAGGAGCACAACCATGAATACTATAACTAGTTTGCATGGGGACAAACTTGCAAGAAACATGATCAAGCAGAAGGTTGTAATAGGTTTTCTAAGAGTAGGACGTCGTAGCTACTTTCATGAAAGCCCATACTAGCAGTAGTGCAATTGCCTCATCTTGCTACCCCAATACAACAAAGAGTAACAAACATTTGCAATGGTAACAACAAATTTTTGACTTGCTTGCATTCACCTCTAGGGAAACAAATGAAAAGGCAAATAGAAAAAAATGAACAAAAACATTAAAAAAATGTGATGGTTTTGGGAGTTTTAGTGTGATGGCACTCCAACATGATGGCACAATGCGATGCTTTAATTGTTTGGATATTGAATTAGTTTTTAGGCTCTTAAGAACATAAGACCTTTTTTCTCCCTTTGTTGTTGCTTAGGCTTTATGTTGCCCATTACTACCTTGAATGTGGTGATGATCCTTGATCTTCAAGTTTTTCCTTGATATAACAAAAGTTTGCAAAAATCAATAATGCAATTGAGAAGTGATCGATCCATCCAAAAATGTTGTACACTTCCCTAATGTTCTACACAAAAGAACTATAACACAATGTTTATTGATCAAAATGAAGAAGGGATAAGTGCTGGTGGAATTATTGGTGAAGAAGAAGCAACAACCGTGGTAGTTGGGATTATAATAAAAGTAGTTGCAAAAACTAAAGTTGGCCCATTTGTAGATGGACTTGAAGAAGGGAACCTAATTGTTGTCGGGGCCACTGGGGTGACCTTGGGAGCTCCATGATGCATGTTTGGTACTTGTGCAACATCAATAGTAGAAATCAAAGAAAATACAACTATAGAAACTACTAAAGTGCAAACATGTGCAGTTGCAATTGATTGAGGAATAGGTGCCAACAACATTTCTTTAAGTGTTTGTTCATAAGGCCTAAAATGCATGACAATAAATGCCTTATATGTTGTATCCAAGTTTTTTCAAACAACAAGACCCCCCTAAACTTTGGGGGGTCATAACTTTCTCATTCTAGCTTAGAATCAACTTCTATAAAGGCCTATTAATGCTCTGGCTCAAGGGGCAACTAATCTATTTGAAGACCATGAGCAAAAAATGACCGGTTATTGAACTCTTGGAGTTCATATTTAATGTGAAAATGCCTATGGGTATTGCATTGAAGATGTTTTTATGTCTTTCAAATCATTGTTTATTATGATAACATTAACTAAAAAGAAACCAATGGAAGGAAACCAATTAGAGGAGGTTATCTTTCATTTAACTTTGATGCCTCCTCTACATATCTTATATCTTATGTCAAAAGTTGTGAAAAGTTGTGTGAAAGTTGAGAAACCATGCAAAATTTTAAATGAAGTCCAAGGAAATGCTCCAAAACAAAATGATAATTCAAAAAATTAATTGTTCACAAGTTCAATTTTTTAGATTAACATTAATATCATGAATAAACACTCCAAGCTAACCACGTGTACGCCTAACAATCAATGTTTGATTGTCACTTTATTCATTAATGCATAACTTTGACATCTATTATTGTTTCATTGCCATAATGCAAATCCAATTTCCAAAAACATCACAAACAACACAAAACAACTATTCTTCCCTCCTCCCCTATCACAACCAAATGTAAACCTTAATATTTCAATATTATAAAATATTTTTTTGGTTTATTGGAATGGATTTTTTTTCATGAAAAACACCTTTTATTTAATACAAATAATCTTCTTATGTGATTATTTATGTGAAAAAAAATCACGAAATTTGGACTTCAGTTTTTTAACAAATAATTTGTCACAAGAATTCCCTATTTTATATTATCAAAAAGACTAACTTGAAGTCCTTTACAACTCCTTTGAGTTGAATTTTCAAAATTTTGATGTTTTACATGATTTTTAGGTACATTTATGGGGGTTGGTTTCCTATTTTATGTTTGAGTAGTTCATGTGAGAAAAGTAGAAGGTAATGATGCATTTTTTGCTTTTAAAAAATAAATTCAAACCATGTTTTGTATCATGTTTCAAATATAGAATTTCAATTAATGGTCTAGATGTCATTTTCATAATGTTTTAAAATCAAAGTAGGTTTCTACATTAATACATATTTGAAAAATGGCCATCCATATATATATCTGGTTATCATAATGTCTCAATAAGCATAGGGTTTCTATACATAATCAACTTATCAACCTATAAACTACACAATGATAATGATAGTTTGGATAGTTAAAATGGCCATTTTTTGCACCATGTTATATTTCAAATAATGCATTATTCATAATTATGTTTCAACCCATGGTCAAATTGCAGTACTGCCTAAGCTTCTAACATGGTAGCTATTTTTGATCGAATGATAGAACATCAATGGATGTTGATGTTCCCAACTCAATTGGCTTTAAAATGGCTAGATCAACTAATGTATTTGGAAGACCCATCACATTTCAAGGATGAGTAGTAGCATTGGGAAGTGAGGGTATACCAAAAAGGTCAAATGACCATATTAGGGGCCATATTTGAAGTGTTTGTATGGGAAGCGATGCAAGGTTTAAAAATTGTGAATGAGGCAACCAAGTAGGGTTAAGATAAAACCATGGATGATCAAGATGAAGAAGAAAATGAAACCCAATGTGATTTGGATGGTAAGGATCATTTGGAGTTGCAAGACAGAGGACCATTTCCACAATAAAAGGAAACATTGTAATAAAATGTAGATGTTATTTTAGTTGGAAACATGTAGGTGTGAATGAGGTGCATTAGATTGCCAGTGAAGAGGTTTTAGATGACTACATTTTTCAATAATTTGAAATTTCCAATCGAGCCTTTATAGAGGCCCCTATGGGTTTAAACAAATTGAAACATGTTTTAGATTAATCTAGGCTTGTTTTTGGGGGTTGAAACATGAATTGAACAAATCCCAACATGTTTTCAATGAATCAAATGAAAAGGAAATAAAAAATGGTGGCATGCAAAGATTGTTAAAGTTTCAATTGCAACACATGACAAAAAAGTTTAAGTGCATGTTTTGGAAGGGATGAATGAGAAAGTTGTACAAGTTTGGAGTGAGTGTGTTTCTACATAAGTTTCAACCAAAAAAGTAGTCATGGATTGATCCTCATGAGTGAGATTTGAATGCCATGGATATGAAACTCTTTTTGGAAGGTGTTAACCATGTTTCAAGGGGTGTTGACCATGTTTAAAAAAAATTTGCCCAAGTTTTGGAAGTTTCTACACCCTAGGTTTTGGAGGTTACTACCCATGTTTTAGATAGACATTCTTGGCCATGTTTTTAAAGTTCTTAGCCATGTTTTAAAAATGTTGCCTTTGTTTAATTGGCATGTCAAAATCATTTGAACTATGAATTTTTGGTGAATTTCAACATGTTTCTATACATGTTTTAGAAGGCAATCCAATTGTCAACGCAAGTTGGTCAAATGTGTTTATGGACAAATATTGACTGTAGTTCACCAATCAGTACATATTCATAATTGACAAAAGGATATTGAAATTCCTCAAACAATGTGGAATGACAGGGTTGGGCTAGGGTGTGAGTAGTGTTGCCATAGTGACAATTGAGTGTGTTATTTAAAACATTCTATGAAATTTGGAAGTGATGACTATAACCAAGATTCAAAAGGGTAAGTGGAAATAACAATAAAGTTAATCTTTAAGAAGCTCATTACAAAGGGAAACAAACGACTTGTGTGAAATAACCTATTTCCATCCAAGTCTAGTTCCAATTTCCAAAGATGAGTTTCCACCATTTTATGGGTTGGTTTACCCCAAGCTGGAAATCATGAAAGGCATTGATCCCAAGACTCGGTAAATATGCAAAAAAAAAAGGCAAGTTTTTAGGATTGCTTGTAAGATTTTATGATTTTTTTTTACCTCTAGCATTGGTCATGAGTTAACTCACTAAATCTTTTGTTTTCTTTTACACATGTTGTTTGAATGTTAAGTATTATTTTCTAAAAATGTTTTATAATGAAAGAATACTTACCACTTGAGCAACATGTGTGAAACAAAGCTTGGAATTTGTGTTCCAAAGCTTATATTATGAATTATACATAAAGAAATACAAAAGTTTTAGAACAATTCATAACTATAACAACTATTATGTATTTTGTACAAACATTTCTTCATCAAACATCATAGATTATATCAATGTGATTCATGTTTCAAAATATAAAATCCATGTCCAAATTTTTTTTTAAAAAAAATAAAAAAAATAATCCATGTTCCATCTTTGAACTTTTTTTTTCTCTCTTACAACTCTACCTCTTTACCATGTACAATATTTTCACACCATGTGTCAAAAACTCATTATGAAAAAATAAATCAAATCTTCCCTCCAAAATATAATTCAAATCCTATTTAGTAATTGCCCTAATTTTGCCCTTAACATTACCCTCCATGTACTTTGAATCTTGTCTTCAAATCCTTGAAATGCAAAGTGCAAAAAACATAAATGTTAAAATTATTGTTACGCAACTATCAAGTACTTGTTCACTATGATATTGGTAGATTCGGAAATGTCTGCACTAGACATAATGCCTCATGTTGTGATTCTATTACCATAAATTGTTGATGTTGGCTTATTGATTCAAGTTAATTGTGTCCATTATCCTCCTCATGTACAACAATTCTTATTGCAATTGCTATCATGTATTATGTAAATAGTTTTAGATGCTATCATGTATTCAATAGATTCCTATTGAAAATTCAGTAGTTGTGCCAACTATCATACCTCTTACTCTATCAAACATGTAAGAAAAAAATCCAAAAAATTGAATTAAAAAAATATTTCTAAAATAAATCAGTAGGTTAGAAATTTTATATGCTACGTGAATTTCATAAACAAGGGCAAGGGTAAATAAGCTTTGCAAAACTTTTCATCCAAGCAAAGTTGGATATTTCATTTAAACCTACATTTAGCCTAATCAAAATGTAAGGTTAATGAAAAAACTATGTAGAACATTTATACAACTATGAGAATTTGGCAAGTGAGACAAGACAATTCATTATGCAAATAACATTGAAAGATGATCACAAAGGATTGAGAGGATCCTAAATTTTTTTTGTGGAGAAGATAAAGAAAATACCTTTCAACATCTTTAACAATATTTAGGTTGGCAAATGGTACCACAATGTAAAGAAGTTCTATTAATATAAGAAAGTTGGTGCAAGGAATGGATGGAACACAAAGTCGAAAAGGAAAAAAATGCAAATAAATGACAACAACCCAAGCAAGCACCTCATAGTTGCAAGAGGTTGTATTACCCCTACACATCCACCTTCATGAGGCTTCTCATTTTGTGTTCTCCATGATTTTAGTAGAATCACACAATTTCTTTCAAACCCACCACCTACTAATTATTAGTTATTACCACTAGCCTACTTCATGTTGCTTGAAACAATCACATCTAAAATTCAAGATGTCTAACATTCTCCCTCATGGCCAAGAGCACTACAAAATGTCCAAGATAATATTGGCATACATTAACCAGATTCTTTACCAACCAAAAGGAAGGGTTGCTAGTAGCTCCTTGTTACTCACTCTTTGATAAGGATAAACCTATATATTATATATACATAGCCAAATAGGAGAAGATGAGGATACAAGTGAAATATACATGTGTCAGATCACACCAATCACCAATCACAGACCACAGCAATCATGTCACATTTGCTTCAACTACCTAACCTACCAAGTGGGTTTTCTAAAATTTCACATGAAAGTGTTCCTTTTTGCTGGAAATTTCTTAAAGTACTTGCCCTTTGGCGTGTCAAAGGCTGGCATGCAGCACTTGCCCTGCTCCTCGCTAATGTCATATTTAATACACACAGGATGTCAGGTAAGGTCAGCTTCTAGCTAACATGACCACCTTTCTTTCTGAAAGTAAAGTCTTAGAAACAAAGAGTTCTTGGACCCCGATGAGATCAGGATGATGATGGATGATGGGGGATCAACTATCTGCAAAGAAAAAAAAGGGAAACTCCACATTCAATATCCAAAATGGAAGATATATTAGACATTCCCACATCCAACAAACTTAGAAAGCATATGTTGTGAGAGTTCAAATCCTTGGTTTTGAGACCATCCCATAATTTTGAAGAAGCTCTAAATCATAATCTCACTATGGTCTTTGAGGACCAACAATTTGGTACATGCATGAAAACAAACTAAGAAGGTTTCCAAACTTATGGAACTTCTATAAATGTTTTCAATGAGCTTCTATTGACTTAAAAACTTTGTCCTAATGATGTCATCTTTGTAGAAGTGCATAGTACGACATGCTGTAAAACACTCTGCAATTTGTGGCAGTGTTAGTGGTGGGTGCCTTATCCACTGGAATGCACGAGCGAAGCAGAAATAATAAAAATGCACAATGCCTGAAGAGGTGAGTGTTTCACTTTTCAAAATGCTAACAAAGGCGAGTGTTTTGCATGTCAAAATGCATGTGTAATTTTTTAATTTTTACCATGATACCCAAAGGTACCCACCACTTATCATGGAAAAAAATGAAAAAGTAAAAAAAGTATTTTGTTTTACACCGGTCACACCCTCGGGCCAGGGCATTCCTGAAATAATGGGCCTTTGAGGCTGGAGTGGGGGCTTTCATGTCCTTAAAAACACATGCCCTTAGCCTCAGGCCCTTGATTTTGGGAATGCCCCAACTCTAGTGTGTGACCCTACACATAATTGCATGAGATAATATTACCATCCTTCAACCTTGTGCCAATGATAATGGTCACTAAAGACCCTCCCAACTTCCAAGCCTCCACCATATCAGAATCATTACAATTCATCAACCAATAAGTTGATGAAGATTGAAGGTTGAGAGTCTGTTGAGCCCAAGATGCCAAAACAACTAGGTGTAGAGTAATGCCATCAGAGTGGGGGGGAGTTCCAGCAGAGTAAGTGCCCACCAAAGGTGAAGCTCAGGAGCTCTTACTTCCAGAACTCTCTCACTCCAATTGCATTACTTAGCATGTTTTTATCTTTTAATTTTCTCCCTTTATACTGTACAGGTATGTGAAGGCTGGATATCACTTGAGAAATGACATGGGGTATTATGGAAATGCCCACGCCTGCAATTGTTTGATTTTCCAAAATGCCCAGTGAGATTTTACAGTATGTATGAGTACCTCCAAGTAAACTAAGGAGATCCTTGGAGGTTGCTACTGGTATTTATTAGATTATTGCTCTTCAGGTTGTTACTTATTATATTTATAAGATTATAGCCCTTCAGGGTTTTGGAAGACAATGTGTTTTTGGGCTATGAGTTGGAAAGATGAGAACCCAATTGAAAGAAAATAAAGGCTTCAAAATTTGAAGCCCTGCACTGCACTGCACTCCACTACTCTGCAGTGATGGGTTTGAGCATATGGAAGAAAATTATGAGGCTGTTTGTTTGTCTCTTGCTGTGTGGACAGATGCAGTGGTGAAAGAGGGTAAAGTGAATGATTGGGTTCCTTTCTTAATTATTCAACTACACAGATGCAATTATAGGTACTGATGAATGCACCAGAATGCTTCAGGTTCTGGTATATAATAGTAGGTACTTACAATACTGATATTTCTGTTTTGCTTGTTATCTCTGTTATAACAGAGGGAAGTCCACCAAGCTTTTATCATTGCTCTCCTGCTTCTGTGAGGATGTGTAAGAGGTACAGAATTACAGTCTACCCTGTCTTGGGTATGGCCAGAACTTTGGCATCTGCTGAGCAGGGTTTCTTTTAAGGGTTTTGTGATGTTGTCAAAGTGGCAATCATCCAAAAAATACTTTAGCCTAATTTGGCTACATACTAGATATGAAAGTAAAGAAAACACAAATTCTTTCTGTATTCTTGACTTCCTAATGGAACTTACCTTTAAAAATTGGGCAATTTGGAATTTTCTTTCTTCAAAATGTGGCAAATTTGGGCGCCATTTTCTCCATGATAAAAAAACCTGTGTATAGGTTGAAATCAAATTTTTCAGGTTGAAGTTTGGGGAAATTTTGCCAATAAAAGAAACGCTGCTGCTGCTGAGCTCACACAAGGTTCTTAGTGCTTTCCAGTGTTGGGCGGTTATTAGAAATCGCACTTTGATAACTGGAGGCTCTCAGGGTGGGCAGTTCCTAAAGAGATGTAATTGTGGTTCTCAGTAAACCAAACAACTGGTTTATGATATATATAGCAAAGGTTCCCAAAAATCTGAGAACAGATTCTCAGATATAACAACAATTCTTAAATATCTAAGAAGCGATCACATAACCTTCATTAAAACTGCCAGTTCGTTGCCATATATTTCATCAAAATCATCAGTTCTTTGAAGATTTTGAAAATTCCTAAGTGGGTCTGGTTCCAAGCGGTATAGCCAAGCCTAACTTTTTCAACTTTCATTTCTTGTTCACTTGTTTATAGCCAATTTTGGCTAAATCTTCATCTGGATGACAACCACTTTTGCTACATCACAAAATTGACAATTAAAAAACAGGAAAAGAGAAAACCAGAAAAGAAAACACTGAATGTCGCTTGCAGCCCAACATCTTGCTGTGAACTTGACCAACAACACTGATCAAATGAACTCAAGCACAACTCAAGCACAATGCCGCACTCTTTTCTTTCTGACATGCATTGTTGCCTTGAGCACGAGCGGAGTGCATATGGTCAATGGAGAGCTTAGTTCATCAATCTTTTAAGTGTCGTAAAGAATGAGGGATGCAGAAATATTTGGATCTTGATAAGAGTTTGTGAACCGTACTTATATATATATATATATGATGATTGGTCTGGCTAAACCTTTCAAGGGTAACCTTAACACGCTAAAAGCCTTCACCACAAAAGATGATAAAAAGTAATTTATTTATTGCAACAATTTTGAACAGTACAAGTGGTGTCTCAAAGTACTGTAACTACGATTGATGTTCGATGACTTTTTTTCAAATATTTATTTATTTAAAAAAAAAAGAGGTTTGGCAGTTTCAAATTGATTTTTTCACAATTTCAACAATTGAGGAATAAGTAAGCAAAAAATATATCTTGTGTTGTGCATTTCTAATAATAACCCAACGGTTTTCAATTTTCAAACATTTCGACAAATATCAATAAAATTTTCTCTTTTTTTGGCTAAACCTTTTGTGAATTAAGTTTGTGCCAAACATCAATCATAGGTATGGTATTTATATAATGTACCCATACACAAATATTTTAACCATGTGGGGGTAGTGTGTGGCCATTGCTCTTCTGAAAATTTGCAGTAGGCTCTTGGATGAGAGGTTCATGAGTTTAACTCCTCTGAATCCACTGGAAGACTGCTGGGAAGCTGGAAAAATGCACAGCTTTCAGGGCCCTAGACGACGAACGAGCCTTGGAACAACAGTCCAGAGCATCTCCACCAACGCTCAGTATGTGATCCTTGAGAAATATTTCTCACATCCAAGTTTTAGTTACCAACTTTTTTTTCCAAACCCACCCATAAAACTGAAACTGGGACTGCAAGCAAGCAGGTCAGAGACTACTGACAGCAACCCCCGTGGAGCAATCAAACCATCTAGCCAATTAGAAACAGGGAGAGGTCAACAAATATGATTTGAGATACAGAGGACATTAAATCTCGACTACATATGAATGACATACCAAGCAAGGATGTTGGATTGGCAATGGGTCCTTCTAAATGTCTATTAGATATGCAATTCACTTTCGCACACTCTCTAGGTTATCCTGCAGTCAATTTAAGTTCGCACACTCTAGGTATTCATGCAGTCGATTTATGTTATGCAATTTACATTATGCAAAAGAGTACTTATGTTTACAAAAAGAGTAGGTAGTAGTACCTCTGAAGTTCAAACCCAACAATCGAATTATTAAAACTTTGGCACAAATAATAAATATTTAAAAAATGAATTTGGAAAAATAAGAAATAATTCAATTTATGCCGAAACTGTTTGTTTACTAGGGGAGTACTTTTAGTTTATTAGCTTTGGAAATTGGAAACCAGTCTAGTTTAAGGCTTTTTTTTTTTTTTTTTTTTGTTTTCTTTTGGGTTTTAAAAGTCTT
>Ga0209611_10001946_pt1 | contig 36053 bp, 27 predicted proteins | sample S1TSphgellanicum_3_FD_187693 | JGI IMG/M metagenome (GOLD analysis project Ga0209611, IMG submission 187693) | Host-associated microbial communities from peat moss isolated from Minnesota, USA - S1T2_Fc - Sphagnum magellanicum MG (SPAdes) (version 2) | ecosystem: Host-associated > Plants > Peat...
TTGCAGTTTCTGTTTTTTTGTCTGCAAGTGTTACTAAGTGCATCCATGTACCATTGAGCTTTGTTGTTTCTGTTTGTTGTCTGCAAATTTTAGTAAGTGAATTGATGCACCATGGAACTTGGTTTTTTTCTGTTTTGTTGTCTGCAAATTTGTAAGCTCATCAATGCAGCATTAAACTTTGCTGTTTCTATTTTGTTGTCTGCAAATTAGCTCAGATTGATGTAACCAGACTCTTCTCTTTCTGTTCACAATTCAAGAAGGCTTAAATGGAGCCTGCGCTTGATCAATTTGCATGTTGAAATCTTTTCAGGTTGCAGCATACACTGGTGAAACAAAGGCAATCCTTGAGTATGACTATGCATTGGCAAAAGCGGAGGTGTCGGGTATCAAATCGGGTTTAGCATCTGGTTTTGGCCTAGGGTTTGCACTCATGATATTATTCTCAAGCTATGGACTAGCAATGTGGTATGGCTCAATTTTGGTAAGTAAAGTCTCTTGTCAAAACCCAAAGAGGCTTGTCAAAAGGTTCAAATCCTAATGACATCCATTCAGATTTCAGAGTACTTAACATGTGTGTCAACAGTCGCAGCTTGAATCTCCACATCTACAGTTGCTCCTTCTTGACCTTGCTTTGCTGCAACCAACAAATACTTTTGATGTCTTGACCAGGTTGCATATCATGGAGCATCTGGGGGCCGTATTATCAGTGTTGTCTTTGCTGTCCTCACTGGTGGAGGGTAAGTGTCTGATCTGATGATGTAGTTTTTGTTCATCCAATTGCAACTTTTCTCACAGAGGATAAAAGATGAGAGTACATACTCTTCTGAAATTCATGGAATGGACATGTGATGCAAAGAGAGACAATTCAGGATCATAGCTTGGCAGGTTGAAGAGCTTCCCTTGGACCACCTTGACATTTCTTTTAATATGAATCTATGTGCAGGTCACTGGGGCAAGCAACTCCATGTATGACAGCATTTGCAGCAGGTCAAGCAGCAGCATACAAGATGTTTGAGGTGATAAAACGGACACCGCAAATTGACACATCTGATTTGACCAAGGGTAAAATGTTGGACAATCTTCGAGGAGAAATCAAGCTTGAGAATATTGATTTTGCTTACCCGGCACGCCCGGATGTACCAATCTTCTCAAATTTCAACCTCACCATATCTGCGGGTACCACAGTGGCTTTGGTTGGAGAAAGCGGGTCAGGTAAATCAACAGTCGTGAGTTTGATCCAAAGATTCTATGATCCCACTGGTGGCGCTGTGTTGGTGGATGGGATTGATATCAAAACATTGCAGCTCAAGTGGTTGAGGCAACAGATCGGACTTGTGAGTCAAGAGCCTGTGTTGTTTAGCACTTCAATTCGAGACAATATTGCTTATGGTAAAGATGGAGCAACAGATGCAGAGATTCAAGCTGCCGCTGTGCGTGCCAATGCAGCTAACTTCATCAACCGAATGCCAGAGGTGAGATCACAAACATATCACATTTGGTTCTCTTCTTTCTCCTCTTGCAATTACAAGCAAAAAAAATTTCAAAATTGCAGGTCCACATTTGACAGTGGGAAAATGGTGTGTGCAAGATGTGTGTAGGCTTATGAGACACAAGTAGGAGAGACAGGGATACAGTTATCTGGGGGACAGAAGCAGCGAGTAGCAATAGCAAGGGCGATTCTGAAGAACCCAAGGATCCTCTTGTTGGATGAAGCTACTAGTGCACTAGATGCAGAGTCAGAGAGAGTAGTGCAAGAGGCACTGGAACACATCATGCTTGGGCGCACCACAGTTGTAGTTGCACATCGTCTCACCACCATCCGCTCTGCTGATCTCATCACTGTTATTCAACGTGGCATTGCTGTTGAAACAGGTTCTTTTTCTCATACTTTTAGTACAGTGCACACAAGAGATCTGCAACAATCTGGGCTTTGAAGTTTCTTTTAGAAATCAAATAGCTTACAGGATGGATGTGGTGTTATTTTTTTTCTGTAGGGGCACATAATGAGCTTCTAAGCAATCCAGAAGGAGCATACTCACAGCTCATCCGTCTCCAACAGATTCACAAAGACCAACAACCTGACAAAGATGACAGACACACTGCAACAGCAGAAAATGATGATCAGGTATCTGAATCCAAGTACTTGGATGCTCAGATTGACTCCTTGAATGCTTCTGCTGCAATCACCAGGTCTGCAAGTGCTCGCGCCTCATCTGGCAGGAAATCAGCAAGTGCGCGCCATTCCATGTCTGGATTCCGCGCAAGGAATGGAATCTCCTTCACCACCAATGACAACAAGTCCTCCAAAAGCAGCTACAAAAGCACAGGATCATCACAAGTAGATCCCTCGGAGGATCTTGAGTCCACTACTGCTGCTGCTCATATTGCACAAGGAAAGAATGGTGTCACTGAGAAGGTGGCAGCAGCAACAACATTGAATATAATACCAGCTGCTGCTGAGACTTCATTGTTTCGTCTTGCAGCTTTGAACAAGCCAGAGCTGCCATACTTCTTCATAGGAACCTTAGCAGCTGCAGCAAATGGACTAGCATTTCCCATATTCGGGCTTCTTCTTTCCAATGTCATCAATGCATTTTTCATCCCGAATCCACATCAACTGCGACGTGAGGCAAATAAATGGGCACTTGCATATGTGCTGATGGCAGTTGGGATTTTCATAGTTGCACCCATTCAGTTCTTCTCTTTTGGCGTGATTGGCAACAAACTCATTCGCCGCATTCGCCGTATGGTGTTTGAACACATAGTGCGTCAAGAGGTGTCATGGTTTGACAAAGATGATAGTTCAAGGTAAGGCCAACAAAATGACAAACCCTAAATTACATACTCAGCTTGATTAAGAAAATCAACAACTGCTACTTCACAACCACATGAACCCATGACTATGCCATCTTGTTTACCTTTGTCTTGTAATGTAGTAGTAGACTTTGCATCATTCATCAGTGTGCACCAGCTAAAATGAAAGTTGGGAAAATGGGGGGAAGTGTTGTACAGTGGAGCTTTAGGGGCACGGCTATCTACAGATGCAGCTGCAGTGAGATCAATGGTGGGAGATAACCTCGCACTTGCTGTGCAAAACCTCAGCACAATTGTGTGTGGTCTCTCCATTGCCTTTTCAGCAAACTGGGAACTTGCACTTGTGGTTCTGGCGCTTGTACCTCTCCTGAGTATGCAAAGCTTCTTGCAGGTCAAATTCATGAAAGGTTTCAGCAATGATGCCAAGGTCCAAAGCTCAAAACTTCTTCTTCCTCTTACTTCTCTTTCTCCCTTCCCATGTAATTACCACCAAACAAAGATTGCTGATGTTAAGCATTCCCAAAAATATCCATATCATATAGTTTTGAAAATTGTGGCATTTGTTCTGACAAAATCATCAACTATAAAAGTGCATGGCACTGTTTGAAGGGAAATCATCAACTACATATACATATTTTAGGTGGCACTGGGCAAACAAAAACCATCAACTAAGAAATTATAGCATTGTTGAGATTATCAACTATCATTTGATGATGATCTAAATATACGTGTGCAGATTGAATACCAAGATGCAAGTCAGGTGGCCAGTGATGCAGTGTCTAGTATTCGCACTGTAGCATCATTTTGTGCAGAAGAGAAAGTGGTGAAGTTATATGAAGAGAAGTGCAAAAAACCATTACGTAGTGGTATTTGGCAAGGTTACATAAGTGGCACAGGCTTGGCATTTTCCAACTTTGTGCTATTTTCATCCTATGCCTTGGCATTTTGGTTTGGTGCACAATTGGTGAAGGAGAACAAAACCACGTTTGGCAAAGTTTTTAAGGTGAGTTTTTTGGGTCTCTCTCACTACTACTATGGCTGAAATTTCTTAACGTTTGGTGTGAATGTCTTAGGAATTCTTAAATTTCAAAGTTGTCTGTATGTTATGAATATGTGGTGGATATACTAGTACTCCATTGTAAGAATGTGTTGCAAAATCAAACTCAATAAAAATTGGTTCAAAATTTTACAGGTGTTTTTTGCAATCACCATGAGTGCAGTAGGCGTTTCACAATCAACCAGCAGATCTGCTGATCTAACAAAAGTGAAAATTGCTGTCAACTCCATCTTTGAAATAATTGACTTGAAATCGAAGATTGACCCACTTGAAAAATCAGGGAAGACTATGAAAGCAGTGAAAGGTGAAGTTGAGCTCCAACATATAAGCTTCACATATCCAACAAGACCAACTATGCCCATCTTCAAAGACTTAAATTTGATTGTGCAAGCAGGCACGGTTAGTAATTTACTTCATCTCACCAGGAAGAAAAAAAAAAGTCGTTGATTTTTTTTTTCTGTTTACAGATTTTGAGTCTTTCCAAATCCCATCATCTGAAAAGAAAAAAACTCTGATTTCATATCAAAACACACGGTAGCTCTTTAACTTTCTATGGACCTTGACATTGTTTCAAAAGGATAGCAGCAATTTCACATTGTGAATCTTGAACCTGTTGAGACTAATATTGCTTGTTTGTAGACATCTGATATTGCAATAGATATTAGTTGACTTATCTATGTGTGTGCAGACAATGGCACTGGTGGGTGAATCTGGAAGTGGGAAATCCACTGTGATTTCTCTCATTGAGCGGTTTTATGATCCTGACAGTGGACATATCCTCTTGGATGGTGTTGATATCAAACGGTTCCAAGTTCAATGGCTTCGGCAGCAAATGGGACTTGTTAGTCAAGAACCTGTGCTTTTCAACACGAGCATTAAAGAAAATATCATATATGGTAGGAGTGACAATGTCACGCAAACAGAACTGGAAGCTGCCACTAATGTCTCTAATGCACACAAGTTTATCACTGCATTGCCAGAAGGTTTGAACACAATTGTGGGTGAACGAGGTGTACAACTTTCAGGTGGACAAAAACAGCGTGTTGCCATAGCCCGTGCGATCATCAAGAACCCCCGAATTCTATTACTAGATGAAGCCACTAGTGCTTTGGATGCAGAATCGGAGCATGTGGTCCAAGAGGCGCTTGATCGTGTGATGGTAAACCGTACTACAATTGTCATTGCTCACCGCCTTTCTACCATACGAAATGCCAATGTTATTGCTGTTGTCAAGAATGGTGTGATTGTGGAACAAGGGAAGCACGGCGAATTGATGTCCAAAAAGGGAGGGGCATATTCCTCTCTTGTGCAACTCCATCTTTCTTCATCTTGAAACATTCTTCAAACCATCATAAAACAAACTTTGGAACCTTAAATTGACTAAACAACCTCTTCAACAATCTTCATTTGTACTAACTAACTACTAGCTCATTTTGGAAGTGGGTGGTTTTACATGATTGCACCAATGTCATTGGTCCTTTTAGGTTTAGGGTCAACAACTTTCCTCCTTCAGCAAGTTTGGATCACATGGTTTCATTGGGCTTCTTTGCCTTCAAGTGTTACCTACTTCCTTTTAAAAGAAATGGATTTGATAGATGGTCTTTATATGGTTGCAACATCTCAACCAGCTTCTCAAGGTTAAAGGTTGTCCAATGTCCATAGAACAAATGTGAGGAAATTGGGGTGTTCAGCTTGCTTCTTCTAGGACCATCTTTTCTTTCACAAAGTGCAAGGAAAAGAAAATGTAGTTTTCTAACACTTTGTGTAGCCTTTTTTTTGTTTTTGATTTCCCCTTCTGTCTTATAGGATTTCATGTATGAAAAACTTTGATGGCCCCAACATTTGTAGGTATTGGCACACTAACTTTCATTATGTATGTTTGAGTGTAATTGCTTGGTTGTAAGACCTCTCCCGAAATGGGATTTTTAATGGTTGTAGCATGTGGTTCATGGCTAAGTTCTTTAAAAGTTCATCTTGTTTTCCTTTTGCATGGGTGAACTTGGAAGTTTTATTAAGCTCAAATATGCTATTGACCCAAATAAATAGGTACCTTGATGTATGTATATGGACATCCAAGAGGAGTAATCAGATTCAAATTTTGCTGCACATTTGGGGATTTCAATCTGTATATTGATTCATTTGTTTTTTCTTTCTTATATTTTGGGTTCATTTTGCTACTCTCTTCCTCTTTGGAATATGAGGAGCAACAAAACTTTCAAAAACGCAAACATTTGGTTCCAGTCTTAAGTCATTGAAACATAAAAATGACTGATGACACTATTATTTGAAATTTGAAATTGAGAATAAGCATGTTAAAAAATGATCAACATTCACTAGAGCTTTTCTTTGGCACAGTTTATGCTTATCCCAAATTGGAAATTGAGGAATATTTGTATAGAAGGTTTTACTTGTGATAATACATTGTCCCATGTCAATATAAAAATTTAAGAACAATTTCTCAAATGGTTCCATATTTCATGTGGCTATTGTCACTGGAGTGTAAACAAGTTGTCGAATTCCACCATACCCAATTCAATCATTGAAACTAAACATCATAGATGTTATAACAAGACAGTACGAAACTAGGATGGGGTGATACATTATTTTAGGTTGTGTGAATACTGATGTCACACCACAACCATATATGTAGAACCGATGAAAAAATATTTTTCTTTAAAAGAAATATCAATTTCGATATGGGATGCACTGATTTTTTTTGTGATGAAAATTTTCCATTTTTCTAAAGAAAGCAACACGGTCAAGGGAACTTTTTTGAGATATGGGATGCAACAATTTTTTTTGTGATGAAAATTTTCCATTTTCCTAAAGAAAGCAATATGGTCAAGGGAACTTTTTCGAAGGAAAAATTATCACATTCATGGAAGGAAATTATGAAATTGCCAAGATTTGAAGAGGATTTGGGCAAATTTCTAGCCCAGATCTTCTTCTTCTTCTTTTGGAATCACCATATTTAGCTAATAGATTCAAGGGTTCACCAACATGTAATAAGATTCCTATTTTTTTTTTTCGTCTATTTTAGTTGTAGCTAGATTTGGCTAAATTCTCTTGTGCTTGACCATCACTTTTGGTGCAACATGAGAAAATTGAAAAAAGACATTGATGGGATGTGGGTTAAGTTGAAAAACAATTAACAATGTTGAAAGTAAGGAATGAACTTGATGGTGGTAGGCTTTCAAAAACATTTAAATAAATTACATACCTTCATTTGTCACAATTGTCACATAAAGACCCCAACTCACATTTTCAATTTATGTTTGGCAATTGTTGTGTGCTACAAAATGGATGTCCAACACGATTGAAATTTTAAAAAATAGACACATGAAAACATGCGTGCAAATTTCAAATGCACATAAGAAAAACATGTTTGTGTTTTGTGTGTTTTTTACCTCAGATTTTGGCAATTTGCAAGTGACTTTGTAAATGAAACTCCAAAAGTCACACCGTGGGGATAAACCCCTCAAACACATAAAAACCAAAACCCTATTCACATTGACTTAAGTTCCAATCACAAACAAAAAATAATAAGAAATTAATGTCTTACAACAAATACCTAACACAATGCCCATTGATTAGACCCAACATACAATTGTTGATTATATTAAATAATGGCAATTGGTCGAATGCAATTCACAAATGTTGATAGTATCAAATAATAGCCATTGGTGAAACCTAGATTGTAACAAATGGGCAATTTTGATTATGAGGGTTGTAGTGCTCCTAGAAAATGTTTTACAATTTTGAAACCTTAGATTTAAAAGCATTCAACAATTGTTAATTTCCACACTTTATTTTTAATATAAAACCTCAAGTTTAATCTTTTCTATTGAGATTTGTGATTAGCAAAATTTATAGAAAACTTAGTAAATAGTTTAAGGTTTACAGTTTATTCCTTCAAAGGAATTTTAAAACTTGAACTAAATTGAATTTTTTTAGTTTCAAGCTTGATTGATGTTTTTTTAATTGTTTCAAATGTATGATGTTCAATCTTCAAATAGTAAAACTTTATTAAAGTGAAAGTTGGTGCATTATATAAAGATTCAAGAGGTTGAGGGTGAAAGCACACTATGGTGGCAAAAAAAATTGTCACAAATATGGTTTTTTGAAACTATATGATTTTGAACTTCAACCAAGCCAATATTGAAAAGAAATTCATAAATTATACTCAAAATAAGGTCATTCAACTGCTAAATATTGCAATTTTCAAAAGAAACTATATTGTTTGATTGATATTAAATAATTAAATAATATATTAGTGAAAAATTGATACTTGTACCAATATGTTGCAAAATTCAAATATATTCTAAAAATGATTCAAATAATTACAACACTTGATGAAGTACCTAGTCATATATTGAATATGAATTGATTATACCATTGCAATTCCATATGAAATTTAATTCCTCATATGATTTCACAAAAAAAAATTGGATGAAATTTTTCAATTAAACAAACATAATTATATATATATTTAAAATTGTTGAAAATTTACTTTCATTTCAAAAATAATAAGAATTATGCTGGATGCTTTATATCAAAATCCATTTTACACGTTTATCAAAACACTACATGAAATCAAAGAAAAATTCCCCCAAAATAATACAAAATGTAATAAAAAAAAGTACATTCTCTTACCGAAAGTGGCCCCCTTTAATGTGTTTTCACTATCAGGTATTAATGTTGTGCATTCTTAACACTTTCATATTAATCTAGTCCTATTATTGGGTCTAAAGCAAATTTTTAATTGGTATGAGGCCCAATATCCCTTGTATTGAAACTAATATAAAAACCTAATATAAGGTTAGTATTATTCTACGTTCTTAGTGCCTGTCAAGATGGTAGTAATATAAAAAGGCCAATATTGCTTTGATTCATAATTCATACCAAATTGGTAGGGTCCTTGTTAACCTTATTGATATGGGTATTCAAATCGGGCACAAGTTTATATATTAAACCAACACTATTTTGCATCATCAACAATAATTCATCATCATCATTACAACCTAGCTAATACATCCCAATTAGACAAAAAACAACCCAAAAGCTCTAATACCATAATCATGCAATTCAATTTAACTCCCATGTCCCCTAAACTTCAAACTTGAATAAAGTTGTTTATAGTTTTTTATTTTAGATTACAACTCTTTATTAACAACCTCATGCATAATGAGTTGGTTTAATTTCAAGTGCATTCAAAAAGGCCTTTGTGAACAAAGTCCAAAAATAAATAAAAACAATGTAGATTTCAAGAATGTTCAACCTTATTACACACCTTTTTCCATTGTCACAATTGTTACCAGAAAAAAAAAGGTTATACCAAGCTTTGTAGATATGAAATTAAGGATGTTTTCCAATACAATTTGAGGATAGATGTTGCATTTAGTCCTTAAAACAAATAGATCTTTTCAACTAAGTACATTGCATCTTGTTTATAGCGTGATAAAGGTTACTTGTTTCCATGCAATTGCCAACCATTTTGTTTATTTTCCATAACATGAACTACAAACTTGTTGTAGCTTGAATGAAGATACTATTGACATTTTGTGCATGATGTTAAGTAGTTATGGACTAAGTAACTAGTTCAAGGCCATTGGTTACTAGAAATAGTTCGGGTGATATTACACATTAGATATTTACAATAACCAATGACCTTGAACCCCATTACTAGAACTAAGTGTTGTGAGAATCAAGATGACCTTGCACACTAAGTTAGTTGGAATACATGTCAATCATTTTTTACTACCTACTATGTGTTTTTGATTTCATATGTATCTGCCATCATTTTTGTCATGCAAACAATCTAAACAAAATAAAACTATAAAACTATTCTAAATTTATGTCATTAATGAAATATTCCAAATGGACGTATGGTGAATGTTATTTCATCCATGAAGAAAAAAATTATGGACTTATTCAAAATTCAATTCAATATTTGCTTTTGAGCATGTTAATAAAAAACAACCTTTTTTTTCATTTCTAGATCAATGTGTAGGTGGCAAAAAAACTCAAAAAAACCAAATTCACACATGGTGAAAATTAAAAAAATATTGGCTATTGCCATTATAATCTAAGAGCCTTTAAGCCAATCAACAAATGGGTACATAATTCAATTTGGTAACAATGCCATGAGTTGTATTAACTAAGCTAACTCTTGTAGCTCCAATTCCATTACTTTTTGGCTACAAAGGCTATTCTCCTAAAAATATAATGAACAAACAAAGTTGATTAGTAATCCTATCCACATCCAACTATTCACCTCCAAACTTGCAATACAAATGAAGGGCAAAAATAAAATGAAAAGGTTTAAGGTTCAAGTATATTGACCTCAACAATGGGCTTATCAAACTTGTGACCACATTTCATACATAGCTTGGTGTGGAAAATTATCAGGAATGAAAAAATATTGTGCATTCACCGCAACAACTAGTTGCAAGTGTTGGTTTAAACAATTGCATATGGGCAAATGCACATTACAATGTACACAATTTGAGTGAAGTTTGGAACTACATATAATATCAAAGTAACAACACATAAAATTTCACTCATTTTGAATCATTTAAAAAATCACATATAAATGATTTGGGCTTCAAAATAAAAAGAAGTCACAAGAATAATGAATATGAAATTGAGACATAATTGTAAATTTGTGTAAATGTACTCCGATAATTTAATAAAGGATTTTTAAAAACCTTTATTTAACAACAATTTTCCATTCTTTTGAAAATTCAAAACTTCATCTTACTTCTGTCAAATGAAAAAAAAAAAAAAAACATATAGTAAATCTTCAATGAAAGAAAAATTTTAAACCTAAAAAAATCATAAACATTATCATACCATAATGTATTAATGAACATTTAAATTCATCTGGTCTAAATTCCATGACCTTCAAAAAATTTGAATAAAAATCAAATTGATTTGCAAAGCCAATGTGTAACATTTTTGCAATTCCAATTCTACAAATCAAAATAATAATTTGTTAGATTATTATATCATTCATGTGTGCATTGATTTCATAACATAATGCTAGATTGGGACATAAACCATCATCCATTACAAAATTTTAATGAAAATTATTTTCCAAATTTTCACCATGATGCGTAAAATTTGGATAGATACTGAAAACTATCAAACCATGATAGTTTTTTTGTGTACACCATAACATACATTCACATGTACATTGTTTTTCAAAAATGAAATTGAACTAAATTAACATTCATATTCAACAACACCCAAAACATGAACCATATCAATCTTTATAGACTTGACATACTCTAAGTAATGAATGGGATGGCAATTGTGATGCATTGATGACTTGTCAAATTTATTTGTAAAAGGGTTTACAATGGTGGGATCAAACTTGTTAAAAGTAAGAGTTATTACTTCAACTATGGCTTGAGCAGAATTAAATCTCATTGTCAACATGAATACACCTTCTTGAGCCTCCCACCTTGATAAAATCACAAGAACATCAAAGGAGACTTGCCATCTTTGGATTGTCCACATGGATGCGAGATGTAGTAGAAGCCTTTCACCTCCTCCAAATGTGAAGGAAATGTCATCTTTACATTAGTTTGTAGCTAATATTGGGGATAAACAATATTTTCCATGGTATTTAGAACTAATTGTTCAAGAATTCGAACATCCAACTCCAAAATCTATCCTTTACTTGCCTCTACCACTCCATACAATAACTTCTAACATTGGAGAATGATGTGTAAGAATATGGAACAAGGTTTTCATTTGAACCACTTTTTGATTTGCTTCACCTATAAGGCATTACACTTGTTCTAGAATTGATTTAAAGGCCCATTGGTGATACAACCCCATAATATTCTTCAAGCATGTGTATTCTTTTACAATTTATCCCCCCCTTTTTTCACCCCAAGATGTGGCAAGTTTCACATTTTAATTTTACTTTGTATATTTTGGTAAGGTATCCCATTTACAACCCACAATTATTTTTTGTTTGTTTTCAATAAGAGATTAGAACCTACACCTGACTCATAATGTGGATAAACCCATCCTTTACCACCAAACTTTTTACCCATGGCAATTTGGCTACCCACACAATCTAAAACTTTTGTGCATTTGTGAATCAAATAATTTCATAATCTACTCAAGGTCAATTAACCTAGGAAGGATTTCAAAATAGGATCCAAACACATTTGAATTAATTGGAGATGATTGCGCATCTACATTTATGCACAACTAATCAATAAGTCGGGTATAGATTTAGGAGAAGGAGGCCATTTTCCACTAAGTGGCAACTTGGGACCACTATTAGAACTATAAGATGGAGGAACATGGTGAAATTTGGCACATGGTGTAAAGAAGTGGCAAGCATGTGGTTTTTAACAGAATTGAAGTAAGTTTTAAAGATTGGCAAAATGTGTAACACATTGAAAAATAATGTAGCAAGGAATAAAATGTGTATAGTACACTACAAACATAAATGAATTGTAGATCTAATATGTTGATCACTAAGAATATAAAACATTATAGGTTTAAGAGGAGTAGTCAAACACATGAATTTTTTTTTAAAAGACACAAACTTGGAGTTGCAAAACTAATTGCTTGAACATCAAAAAGCTAAAAAACATGATGTTTTAGATTAAGAAGAACTAGTTGGTCCCTTCTGGGACCTGAAGTGGAGGTAGGCCTAACGCCCAATTGTATGAAGGGTATTCATATTTTTCCCCTTTTAATTGTTGGGCCATTTTCATTTTTTTTTACCAAGTAAATTGGATGGGCAATGAATGGTCATAGCCAGGAAGGAACAAAACAAATTTTTTTTTTAATTTTTAAAAAAATTGATGTTCAATAAATATAATGAACAATGCCAAGTGGGTGAAGGATATCTCAATTCATAATTTTATAAAAAATCAAAATTCTATAAGGTGTGTAATGGTTCTAAAAGTAATGTTTGTTTCAATATTGTGATTGGTTTTGGAAATTGAAATACCAAAATCCAATTAATAGTCATTGGAATTTGGATTGCCTATTATTGATTTTATAAATTAGATGTGGGTACATTTCACATGTATTCTTAAAAAATTTAAACTTTGAGATAATCATGAGCAAATAAAAGTTCAAATGAATTTTTAAAATATCTATATAAATGAAGGAAGGTTGTTTGTTTGTTTTGTTCCAATGGTTCATGAAACCAAGGTCATAATGACACAAAGAAAGTTATTAAATTTGCCATTTAGCCAATCAATTGGGAATTTTGTAAGAAATGACATCTTAAACTTTTTAAAATTATAACTCAACCTAGGATTTGAACTTAGAAAAATACGCCCAATTTGTGCATTGAACACAAAGTAGGTTCATGTAAGCTATTTGTAACAACATTACAAACAAATTTCCCAGGTTTTTATGTCTATGTAGCCTTGTGAAATTGGATGAAACATTTAAGGTCTGGTGGTCATGGGTTGGTACTACACTATAAGGATTGTTTTGGTGTTTGATGGTTTTTTTAATTACCATTTTGAGCTGCACCAAAACATGAGAAATTCCTTGTTTGTTTTTGGATTTCAGTTTTTTTAATGTTCAAAACAACTAGTCAAACACTAGGCATGGAAAGTCACACCTTTTGGGGAAATCCCAAATAGTAGGCATTAAATCTTGGCAGGCATTAAACATGAATAGCCCATGTCTCATTCATTTTTGATTTTAAAAAAAATAAAAATTACCTTTCACATTGAAAGATTAACAACAATTTCAAATGAATTTGTTGTAGTGCTCTTGTAAGCCTTTGGATGGGTTGCTTGTAAAACAAGCAAGTTCAAGAACATTGAAATTTCATCCTTTGTCAAAGACTTGTTGCTCCTCTTCATTACTCCATCGTGAGAGAAATCACAAATAAATCCCACCACCTACTGTACTTATGGTAGCAAGAAAAAAAAAACCAAAATCTTCCATTTGTAATTATGATAGCAAGAAAAAAATAAACCTACCCTGACCACCTATTGTACTTATGACAACAAAAAAAAAAGAATAGTTATTGAATTCCTTTTATTGTCAATGTCATTAATGATTGTCACAATAATTCAAGGGTTGTGAAAAGAAAGTAGCAAGATTTTTTTTATTATTGTGAAGGTGCTTGTGGCCACAAGGCTGTGAAAGGAAGGCAATAAGAAAATAAATTTATTGTGAAAGTGATGTGATCAAAACGTAAATAAATCCCACCACTTAATGTACTTATGGCAGCAAGATAAAAAAAACCCAAACTTTCGATTATTGTAATTATGATAGCAAGAAAAAAACAAGCCCACCCTGACCACCTACTGTACGTATACTTATGACAACACAAAAAAAACGAATAATTATTGAATTCCTTTTATTGTCAATGTAGTTAATGACTATCATAATAATTCAAGGGTTGTGAAAAGAAGGTAGCAAGACAAAAAAATATTATTATGAAGGTGGTTGTAATCAAAATGCAAATAAATCCCACAACCTACTGTACTTATGACAACAAGAAAAAAACAAACCCACACCTTCCATTATTGTAAGTATGATAGCAAGAAAAAAACGAGCCCACCCCAACCACCTACTTTACTTATGCAAATAAATCCCACCACATAGTGTACTTATGGTAGCAAGAAAAAAACAAACCCAAACCTTTTCCTTTTTGTAATTATGGCAATAAGAAAAAAATGAACCACCTCGACCACCTACTATAGTTACCAAAAATAAATAAAAATATAACTATTGAATTTTTTCTATTGTCAATTTAATTAATGACTATCAAAATAATTCAAGGGCTATGAAAGGAAGGTAGCAAGAAAAAAAATTTATTGTGAAAATGCTTGTGGCCACAACCCTGTGGAAGGAAGGCAACAAGAAAAATAATTTATTCTGAACGTGCTTGTGATCACGTGGCGAGCTGAAATTTTAGATTGTGTTTTGAGCTCTCAGGCCTACCTCCACTAATCAAACATGCTAGAAAAAAATGCAAGAAGGAAAAAAATGTGCATAATAAGTTATAGACACAAAGGAATTGCAATTTTAATCTATTGATCATCAAGAACACAAAACATTGTAGGTTTAAGCATAGTCAAACAAATGAAGTAACAAAAAAAGGACACAAACTTGAAGTTGTAAACCTAATCACTTGATCACCAAGAAGTTAAAAAATAAAATGTTACTAATCAAAATAATGCAAATTGAATTGCTTGGTTATTGAATTTTGTTACCAATTGCACATGGATACAGAAATAATATAAAAAAAGGTTAGTTGCCAATAACATGATGTAAAAACTAAATGTCAAGGGTTCAAAAGTTCATAAGGATTGAGATTCAAAAGATGATCGCTCTTGACATTATGACCTCCACCCAAAAAAATGTGCCGTCACCTTCCAAATTGTTGTTATTTTGTTGCACAATCTCCCTTGCACAAATTTTCAAAGTTAAAATGACCATTTGCATTAACCTACACATTTCCATACACACATTGATGCCCTCAATGAAAAAGAATCCCTTGTAAAGCAGGATGATAAGAATGGTCACCTTAGCTTTCAAAACATGCACAAAATATGCATAAAGGGTAACCATAAATGTACTAACAACCTATAAACATTGAGGAGTTGATTGTGGTGATATGTAATGAAACACACAAGAAACATTTGGCAACATTTATGCATTTTCCATTGGAAATGGTGGTGATGGTAGCTTGAACATGAATGGTACAATGACACTCGAAAGGAAAACTTTATAATCAAACAAGTGAAAACAACATCCATTCTTGGAACATGAATGGGGTGATGATTTAGGGTTTAGGATTGTTGCATGGACATTCATCTTGGCAATATGAATCAAAGTTCTGATTGCTACTTGGTGCCAATCAACCTCATCCAACTACTTTCATAGCAAACATAACATTGAAACACCTATTGGCCTAATCACACATCCTTAGTTGAGTACAAAACTTAACAAAATATTACAAAGAAAAAAAGTTTATCAAAACTAATGCATCATATGATTGAAAGTCATGTTGCAAGAACAAAAGCCATGATGTTGTCACTCAATACATGATTATAAAAATGTCCAATTGATGATCCTAAATCTTATGATAAGTTTGAGTCCTTGCAAAGTGCAAGCCCTTGGAAGGACATATGCCAATTAGAACTTCAAATGCAAACTTCAATGTTCGTTTTTGTATGTGAAAATTAATTTGCAACCTTTTACCCATCTTAATGTTATAATGAATCAAGTCTATAAATCAAATTTGAAACAACCTCTAAGTAAAAGCATTGAACCCATCTCAAAGTAAAGCATAAAATAAGTTAGATGTGAACAAGTTTGTTGGTATAAAAATTACATGCAAAAATATTTGTTATTCACAAACAATTTTGACAAAACAATATTGTAAAGTTGTGCCTACATTTCCTTCTTTCTAAAACAAATAATGTGGTAAAGTAAGAAGATCATCATTTTCTCATTGTTTTACGCAAAATATCCATGTTTGCAAAGTATCAAGTTTGGCTTTCCTCAAAATGAAGAAACTTTGCATAAGATTTGGAAATAAAAATTTCCCTTGAAACAAGAACTAACTTTGCATCTATGTAGGATTTGAGAATAAAATTTTGACTTGAACTAGGAACCAATTTGTGAGTGATAACGACGTAGATGTAGTTTTGGATTCGACTTTTAAAATGAAATTTACCTTACAATTTGCGAAGTGTTATTATCTCTAGTGATTTTGTTTGAACCTCCTACCTACAAAGGGCAAAGCCATTACAAGATGAGCACCTTGTTTTCTCACTCCATTGTGTTTTCATTTTATTGGATGTAGAATGGGCAAGTGAGCTGGGTGTTCATCTATGGAATTCCAAAAAGGTCATTAAAGTGGGGAGGGTAGGAGCATCAAAATTTGGGCTTGATTTAGGATATTCTATGTCCTGAGACACAAGAGAATATTGGCTTGGGCTTGGGGTACGTAGGGATTAGAATATTTCATGTCTTACCAGCCAAGGTAATCTAAGGTCCATTTTGTCCTAGGCATTAGCCAACTTGTGGTCAATTTTGTCCTGGGCCTTAGACAACACACAATCATTTTGTCATGGTGGCTTAAGTTTTAAGCCATCATGTCCTAAACCCTAAGCCATTTTTTTCTGATCCTTGAGTACCCTATGTAGGTAGGTAAGTAGGTATACTAGGGTTGATAAGTAATCAAAACCCCCCAACCCATCCCTCGCTCCCCGCCCCCCTATCCACTTAATCCCAAAGGAAAAAAAAGAAAGGAAGATGTTTGGGTAGGGAAGAAACGAATCTTATGCACTCATGGACAACATTTTAAAAAATTAATTTTGGACAATTTGATCTTAAGCCACCCAAGGACTAGACAAGGTGGCCTACAGTGTAGGACATGATGGCCTTAGGCCTAAGCCACCATGATAACATGACCATGAGTTATTCAAGGCTTAGGACAAAATTGACCATACTAGGTTGCTTAAGGCCTAGGACAAAAAGAACCCTAAATTGCCTTGGGTCCGAAGACATGGAATGTTTTAAATCTTACCCCAAGCCCAAGTCAATATTCCACGTCTTGGGGTCCATGACATAAAATATTCTAGTTTCTAGCCCAAACCCAAGCAAAATTTTTGATGGCCCGCACCTGCCCAGCCCTCCTCACTTTCATGGCCTTTTGGGGGTTCGGTAGGCATCCTATTTGTCAATGAAGAAAGCAAGCTTGTTGGAAGATTGCCCCCATTGGACAATATGCTATATTGTCATGGTTAAAGGGGTGGAAAGTGTGGGGCTGTCTATTGCTATGGCGAGACCGTAACTTGAAAGGCTTTGAAGGAATTTTTTTGGGTTGTATTCAAGTGAAGAGCAACCAAACCAAACCAAACCTAACCCAACCCAACCCAACCCAACCCAAGCTGACCTGACCCAAGCCAACACAAGCCAACCCAACTCAACCCACAACTAAATGGACTTTGACAAGATAGCCTTATTTCCTTGCTATAGTTTCCTTGTTCAACTATACCATCAACACTCTTGTAGTTGGAACCTCATTCACATACAATTTAAAATGAAGTTAAAATTCAAATTCTTTTACACACCTTAGCTCCCTACACCCACACCTTAAAATGAATTTAAAAATGAAAGTGCTTGGGGGTGCAGCTCAGCATGTGCAATTGCAGTAAAACCCAAAACAAAGGGTAAGTTATGAAGTTTACATTTTCACCATTGACTTCAATGTGGCATTCAACACAATTTTTGGCATTATCCATCAGAAGATTTAGCAAAATTTGGCTATAAAACTACATAGGACACTCCAAAAAACCTATTTTCCTGCCAATTTACCTATTAGCCAGTCATAAGGTTTTTTTTTTTAAAATAATTTTTTTTCCCGTTTTTAATAACTTCTTGTAATAGTGTTTAAAGATTGATAAACTACCTGGATGATATATTGGGTCATCCAAGTAGGGCATTAGATTCCTGAAAATTCACCCCAAAAATCCATAACTTAGCTTCAAAACCGGGTCAAAACTCAATAACCTACCAACACTGGAGCAAACCACAAACACATTCTTACTAATTAAAGGACTCCTCTTTATATAAGTTAAGTTGCCTTATATATATATATGGCTGGCCTAGCCTAGCAACAAATCTCATGCAGAATTAATTGGCTTTGTGATAGCCTTTATTGGGCCCTAGGGGCAGGGCCTAAACCCTAAACCCCTACATTGGATCCAACTTTTGGAAGTTTTACCTTATTTAAACCAGTTTCACATTAGGAGAACCAGTTTCTTTGGTGAAAGCGTTTAGACTGTTTAGATTGGAATGGGTTTAGGGTTTCGGATTGTTTTGGTGTCCAGTGGACACAAGTAAGTAGATGTACAACATCTTTATCTATTGGTAGGGCCAGCATGCTTTTGATGCCTTTTGTTTTGATGTCCCACAAGCATAGCATGTCATAGACTATAAATATACTCCAATTTGTGATGGCCAAATTTGGCCAGACACAAGTCTCTAACTAGCACATCTTCTTCCCCCCTGAAGAACATGCCTGCTTGTTGGATAGTCTAAAACTAGGAGCTCTAAGAATGGGGGATGGGTGCTACACAACCTTTCCTACACAACCTTACCTCTCTAAAGACATGAATTGCTTTGAGGTCCATGAATTATGGAGCCACCCTCTTCCCCCCCCCCAATCCTCCTCCCCTCTCCTTTTGGCACCCACCATTTTGGATTCTTGTGGTTAACCATTGGGTAGTTGGGAAAGTTGGGGGCAACTTTGCCTTTTAGGTCAAATTGTGTTTCCAAACATCCATTTTGTGAACATTGGGTGAGTTAGCTTTAGCATATGGTCAGCTTTCAACATTGACAAAATAAATAAATAAATAGTTAACTAAATCTCTGAACATGAGTTTGCTAGTGCACACTAATAATGTCTTAGTACACCATGATATTATGCTCCAAAAATTAAGTTACAAAATGTGAGTTCATAGGCATGTGGCCAAGTTATTTGGCCAATAAAAGATTGAACCATCTTTGGTGTTTTTGTTTTACAAATGTATGACCTTTTCAACATCCTTATAGAAAATATTTTTTGGCTCCTAAATTCTTTTTTAAAAAATTTTAAAAATTGGGGGAGTTTTCGGGCGGTTAGGATGGAATACATACAACCACCATTGTGGTCGGTATTCCGTTGCCAAAAAATAAAATAATTTTTCCATCGTTGGTCGATTATTTCATTATTTGAGTAACCTGGGGGTCCATCTAGGGTTTTGACATTTTTGGGAATCAAAGAACCTCCGGTGATGTTTGGTTGGGTTCCTTCAAAAACCCTCTAAGAATTAATTGGCAGTTTTTCAGGAAATAATGGGCAAAGGACCAGCAGTTTCACAAAAGGTTATTTGACCGGTTCTTAGATTTTTTGCAAACCCACAGATGTCGTACAGAAAATTTATTTCTTCAGAAAAAAAAATTTAGAACTGAAATAGCTCTCTGATAACCGCCGGTTATCTGATGCCGTTTCGGATCCGAGACTAATAACACTGGTTTATTGTCGATATAATGGTACCTAAATTTCGCCCTTTTTTGTTCGGTCAGCCGTTTTTTTTTTTTTTTTTTTTTTTGTTGGGGTGGCGTGCCCACACCTAATCAATCTTTAAAAAGCAGTCATATGTTTGGTAACCTCGCCCAGGTCTCAAGAATATTGGGCAAAGTTTGTGGTCTGTTTGTTTTGGTAACCTCACCCAGGTCTCAAGAATATTGGGCAAAGTTTTGTGGTCTGGTTGTTTTGGTAACGTCACCCAGGTCTCAAGAACATACATATATATATATATATATATATTACACAAGTTTTGTTTGTCTTGGGCAATCCCAGCCAATCGTTTCGAATCCAACGTGCGGAATCAAATCCCGTTCTTTTGCTTTTTAATTTACTAGTAAGTTTTGTTTTTTTCTTGTTTTTGTTGATCACCACCACCGACAGGACCATTTGGCCCGGGATAATGTCGCCCGGGGAAAATAGAGTCGCCCGGGGATATCGAACCCAAGAAAAGAAGGGGAAATTTGGAAAACTATGGGAATCCTGTCATCTTTTTTATTATTTATTTATTCTTTTTTTAAATGGACGGTGATATGGGCGGAATCTTGGGGCTCTGTGCCACTTTTGTCCAAAGGAAGATTGTTTAAGCAAAAGTGGTATAGGTAGAATGTAAATTTCAATTGGTTAGCTAATAATAATAGGGAGTTTTTTTTTTTTCAATTTTTTGATGTAAGAAATTTGTTTTTTCAAAAAATAGGAAAAATAGTGGAAATATTCACAATTTTAAACCAATTTATTTATTAAAAATCACAATTTTTTGGTGACAAAATTTGTTAGAAATGTTTATTAAAAAAAATTTGGGGGTAATTTCTGATTGAAATTTGTTTGAGGCCAAATTTTGATGTTTTTAATTACCTTTTACAATTCCAGAAATAATTAAATTGTTTTTAGTAAATGCTTTTTTTTTTCAAAATTAGCTACCCATAACAATGCCAGAATTTTTAGAAACTTTGTTTGCTACTTTAGTGTTCGTGGTGGGTCATTTTTGCTTATGGGCCAGGTCTTTTGAAAGTGCTGAAATTTTAGGAAATTTTTATTGTTATTGTAAGAGTGGAAAAAATGGAAAAAAATAAAAAAATAAAAAATTGACCAAGAAGATGTTTGAATGATAAATGTATTATAGTAATAAAATAGCTCTACCCTCTTATAGCAAGGTTTTTCTAATTTCATTTAACTTGAGGCCATGTCCAAGTTTGTACTAGTGCTTTCTTTAACAAGCCGCTCATTGCGTAATGGCTCTCTTGTCCCTTGTGGCAAGTTCAAAGTTCAAACCAGCAAAAGTTAAAATTGGAAATGTTTCATGAAGTTCCCAAAAAAAAAAGTTTAAATTTCAATTGTGTGGTTTCCTCTTCTATTAACAAATGGAATATACTAGTATTATCTAATGTTAAAAATGGTTGAAAATTTTCAAATCTTTTCCCAATTAGTGTCCTTTTTTTGGCTACATTTAGCCAGTTGGCTATTATTTTTTAAAAGTGGCTAAAACAAATTGTGTACTTAAAAGGTTTCCTAGTTGCCAAACTTCAAAAAAAAGAATAATTTTTTTTGAAAATTTGCCAGACTTCTCCATTGGGGATTGTCTAGCATGTAGCCAAGAAGTTGAAGGATGCTTAAACTTTTTCCTTTTGTATCTTTTTATTAGCCAGATTTGGCTAAACTATCTTATAGATGATTGCCATTTCAGCTACATGACATAAATGGGAAAAAAAACCCTGATTCCCTTTGATTTTTTGATTTTTTTTAATATAATAATTTCTTTTGGGGAAAGACTTAATTTTAATCTTACAATAAAAGTTGGGAAGTTATTGAGAAATCATGAAAAACCAGACATAATGTAGCTTTTTTATTATATATATATATATATATAATGAAGATTTTCCAATGCCTCCATTCCTTTTAATTTATGAAAAGGAGAGAAAGGGTGGGTTTTTTTTCTAAACCCAAAAGCTGAAACCCATCAATTTTAAATGTGTATAGCAATCACAAGCTCCTTTACATCATATTCTATTATTTATAAATTAAACTTTGTGACAAAACTTACAAGTCTCCCAATCTTTTACCATCACCAATGATAATATAGAAATGTGGCCATGGACAAAGCTTAGCTATAGGAACTTGAATTCCATGTGTATTTTGGGAATGTTTCTAGTTATTTTCTAGGGTTTACAATGTGAACAAGAAATTGCTTATCTTTATTTAATTGATAGAAACTAATTTGTATTTTCTTTATAATCATTCAATGGAGTGGGATTCAATTTGTGCAAGCTATCACAACAATGGTGCAAGTTATGAAAGAGCAATTTTTTGGGGATATAACTTAGCTGGTTGTTTGTTTTGTTATGTGTTTGGTTGTAATAACATTGGAGTTGGAGCGAGATTGGTGTGGATTAGGGATAAGAAGCGAGATGTTGGGAAGCTAAACATCAATTTACCTACTTTTGTATTTGGAGAAAAGAACATGTCATGTTTGTTTTGTGTTTGGTTTTAATACATTAAAGGGAAGAATGCTCTAATGTAATTTTTTTTGTTCATACATTGATCTTCCTAATTTTTGTTGCATGCAAGATATGTGATATAAGGTAGATGAATTTAGATAGGTCTAGTGGCATCAATGTATATGATGAAAGGTTCTAAGGGATAAAAAATGGGCTGATCTATTGGTGGTAAGTATTGTTCAAGTCCACTACATCCAAATGTGCTTATAATTGTGGTTCTATGAAGCAATAGGGAATCAAGTACCTAGTTGATAGGACCTTTGAGCCTAGTCTTTGGGTGACCAGTCAGAGAACCCTAAGGGTACCAATGTCTAATCAATTTTCAAGGTTATTGATTGTCTAAGGTTTATGCTTGTTAGTGTCACCCTAGTTTTTCACATGGGAACCAAGGTATTTTTCTTGCTCGGCATATAGTGGTGGGAAGAAAAGGAATTATGTGTTGATTGCTCATTAATGTCTTGTGATAATTGCCATATTGGAAGAGCATGATAGTCCATTGAGAGGAAATCTATAAGGATCTTATTTATCTAATGTCTTTAAGTTGAAATCTACAATATGGTTGAACAATTTGTTGAATGAAAATTTTCTAATGATTAGATTTAACATTGTAATCTCTATAGCTTCCGCATATATATTTTAAATAGACATTGTGTGTTGTATTAAGTGTGGGTGGGCGTCATAACCAATTTTTTTGGTTTCAATTGCACATCAAAACTTTTCAATAGTTGGAATGTGTATATGCATTTCCTTGTTTGAAGGCAAAACTTGGGAAAAAAAGGCCATGGAATGGGATTTTCACAAAGGTTTCTATTTGTCAAACACATTTGACACTCAACATCTAAAGAACAATGCAAAAACAACAACCACATCATATTGGGTGTAGCAAAATTTACGTGGTCCTATGACAAGATGCATGTGCATGCATGTACATCTATTGTTGTACCGGAATGGATTCAACATTAATTATATTATTTTCTAAAATGTTAAAATTTGGGAAATTCAAAATGTCCTTGTTGAATGTTTTAGAACCCTAACAAAACTATGTGGGTTGCAACTTTGCTTAACAAAAAAAATCATGATTCAAAGGCTTTTGAAACGATAGTAAAAGACCAATGGTATATTACCAGAACACACATTCTACTTTCTTCTTCTTCCTAGAACAAAAGAAGTTGCAAATGATGTGGTGATGGAGGATTGCCATATCTAGTTCTTGTGCACATCAAGTCTTCAACAAGTCTTCTCTATCACCAAATGCATTAATAGCAACAATAGTAGTTTCTAATGTTGCCACATGTGAAGCTTACTTTTTTTTGGCAAATGTTAGAGGGCTCATATTATAGCATCTTGAAGCTTTTATTACTTTCCACAATTATGTCACTGTGTCACCAAATGTCACATTCACGACACTTGAGTTCTTCTTGTCACAAAAGCCAAACTATTTCTTTGCAGACAAGGAAGAAGAAACTTTGTTTCATTCCATGTTGCTTTTGTTATTAGTGGCAATGATGTTACTATAGTATGTTGTTGCTTCAACTATTGGTGGCAATGATGAGGGAAATGTTGTTGGCACTTTTGTTATTAGTGTCGATGGCAAAGGAGTTATTGCTTGTTGTAACAATGCTTATTGGAACAACATTGAAAGAGTTATTGCTCGTTATAACAACACCAAAAAAATTGTTGTTTGTTACATGGTAATCATGCTTGTAGCAACATTGAGGGAGTTGTTGCTTATTGCAGTAACACTAGAAGAGCAACTTATTGCAGGAGCACCACCACCATGGCTTTAAATGAGACACACCTTCACTTGCACTTGAGTTCTTTGGGACTTGATGACAAAAGTTTTTTGTTTGTTAAATTCATTACAACAAGAAAGATGCCTCCGAATTTAGATCCTTCACAAGTGGTGGAAGTATATGTCCAAATCATTAGAGGAGAGGTGGGTGTAACCTCATTGTTTGCCCCCAAAATTGGTCTATTGTGTTTATCCCTAAAAAAGGTTAAGCTTGTGTTTTTATTAGTTACACAATTGTTGGTAAAGACCCAAAAGACCTACATAAGGAAATTGATGAAGGTGAGGTTGAAATTCTAGAGTGTTTAGAAAGAAACATTTTGCGATAACTTTTTTTATTAAGGTTGAATTTTGTTTTCTAGCTTGCAAAAGTTGAGATTTAAGTGAAACGCATCTGTTGTTAACATGGGTGGTTTTTTTTAGGAACATGCAAGATTGCTTACTTTAGTGAGCTCCATCCCTGAGATCCATACTTGCACAAAAAAAATTTAGACAACATTGAAATGGTATGGCATTATTCATGTTGGTTTTCTTTTCCTTTCCTTGAGCAATTATGTGAGTTTGTTGTGTATGTGTGTTTGTAACTAAGGATTGTCATAGATGGAAGTGAATCATGAAATGATCTTTTTTAATCCATGATGTGAAATAGCTAAATAATGTGTTCACACATTTGGTGTGACATTTTGCAGATGATTTTTGAAGAAACCATCAAGCTTATGTGGGTAGTTGCCATATGAAAAAATCATAATTACATAACATCTGTTGTTGGTGAGTGGTCAACTAGGACTAACATCGGGTATTAATGATGAGGATAAGCAAGTAAGGGACACAAACTTTTATGTAAATGAAACTATGTAAACTTGCTAGCATCATGATTTTCATTCATGGTGTAATAATTTTTTTTACTTCCAAAGAATTGTGAACTTTTAATGTTTTTGTCCCTTGGGACAATTTATGAGACTAGCTAGCATGGGCGATTGTAGCTAAAATAGTTTATGGCACAAGCCAAATGGCCAGAATGCAATTACCATGATATGATCACCAAGCCATGAAATTTTTTACCTATATGGATGTTTTATGTTTCCTAGTTAACTATTTCAAGCCTCTTGTACTACTAAGAGGTGTATAATTTATAGTTGTGATTGCATTTGTTTATTGTAAACATTCTTCCATCATCTAGTAGATCTATTTCCATCTCTATTTCATTATGTTCTTTAATGTTTAGTGTGACATTGAATAAAGAAATGGTTGCATTTGCCTCCATTGTAGCAAGTTGAAATTCATTTTGAATGTTCTAATAATTCATGTCTTATTCCATCCTTTGATAATGGTAATTTCTTCCACGTTTTGCATTTACTTCCATGCACAGTGTAACCACTCACAAATGCAAGGCTTTAGGTCATTCATATTGAAGTCAATTGTGGATTTTGGCTATTTTCAATCTATCGTTTGATGATTGCAGTACTCCAAGAGTTGAAGTGTACTTCAAATGTATGTTTTAGTGGCTATTGCAAAATTACATTTGCTAGTTGGAGGACACTACTGTAATTAGTTGGAATCAATGTCACCAAAATATTTGGGTGTGTTTCCTTCATTTAATCCAAAAATTCATGGCTCTTATGCACAGACCAATAATCCAACAACCACACAATCTTCTAATTTTCCTACAATCTTAATTGACAAATTTGAATGTGTAGGTATGGCAACAAGATCTTATGGATGAATTGTTTCATTGTTTCCAATGTTGACCAATGGTTTTCATTGAAGGTAAGATCCAACTTGAATTCATGCATTTGTTTTTTCCTTCATTAGATGGTGGTAGACAACTATGAATAGTACTTATAAACACAATATGAAAGGGCAGTAAGAAACCAATTTGTAGTTGAAGATACAACCATTGCAATTTGTCTTTTGTCTTCAACCTTTAAAACTTGAAGATAAAGCTTTAGTCTTTTACTCTCCCAAACTTCCTTTCTCTTGTTATTGGGATGAGATGAACATTGATGTACAGTCATTATTAACAACTAAGGATGGAGGAATGTGATAAACCTTCATTAGGTAAGCTATTCAATAAGCCATGTTTCATTTTTGTTTATAGTAGTTAGGTGGTAGTTTACTTGCTATTGTTGTGACCACTCTAAAAGACCAATGCATGTATTGTTTCATGAATTAACATGTCCACTATCTTGTGATTGCAAACCTCCAAAGCCTTCTAATTGCCAGATTTGAAGTGTTGTAGATTTTATCATTCCATGAAAAATAGGTTGCACAATGTTGGGTGAAAGCGCATGTCCAACTTTTTTCATTTTTGGTAACATGGCAACAAGTGAGTCATGAACTTCTAGGTAATCCTCCAATGCATGCATAGATTCCCAAACTATTGCAACTTACACTACATGTTTATAGTTTGGTTTTAATTCACCACTTGTAGTGAACCATTCCCATAAACATGCCTTATTCAAGTTTTCATAAGGACTTGGCATGTTGGGCCTTTTGAATGTTGTTTTCAAAAAGTGTAGTGTTTCAGAATTGTTACCATTTTTTTTATTGCAGCAACAATGGGAAGCCACAAATGAGGCTGAAACCACTTTGTAGGATTATTTCTTCTTTGACCCCTTCCCATCGTCTTTTGTAGGTGACAATCCTCTCTTCTTTTATTGTTTCTTGTCTTTAGTAGGTTCTTCATCCTCTGTTTTTATCTCTTGTGTAGATAATATTGTAACTATAACCTTTCTTGGCCTACCAACATGACACTTCTTTGGTTTGTTGACAACTGATTGCTTTTGAACAACTTGCTCATTGAAAATTTGTACACCATGTTTCAATTCCAGTTTTCTCTCCTCACTTGTAATGCTTTTGGACGTTGCAAAATTTTATCAAACGCTTTGTAAATCACAAAAGTGAAATCCCCTCCAAAACCTCAATATCATTCAAGAAAACTTTCACAAATAGGGTTTCACCATATTTTCATAGACTTGTTGCTTTCTAAGTTTGTTAAAAGAGAAATTATAAGAGAAATAAAAATCAAAATTGTGAAAGCAAACAATTTAATTAAGAAACATAACAATTGAAATGAATTTCAAATGAATGAAAAATTATTCTTAGATTCATCCATGCTGAACATAAAAATATCTTTCACAATTTAACCTAGAAATATTTTAAAATAAATATTTTATGTGCCAAAATGAAATTTGATAAATAAATAAATTATTTGACACTAAATAGCTGAATTCATTTAACCAAATCTGTTTGGGTACTACAATACCTATCTACCCTTTTTAGCAAGTAAGTGCTAGCTCATCCCAAATATCCCCATCATCAATTTACCACTTGGCCATCATCAATGAGGAAAGAGGATTCGGGAAATGACTAAGGCAAGCATAACTCTTGTTCTCTTCTGGATGATGCCTTCCTTGACTTGTGCGCTAAGGTTGCACTGATCTCTACTAGGTAACTTGGGATTGTTGGACAACTTGTGGATGAATTCCATCCATTTTGGTGGATGTTACAATGTGTTATGGCATGTGTAGTACCAAGCAGGGTTTTTTCTTTTTTTTTCAATATTGTGGTTTCGATGGTTTTGTGATTTTTTGTTTTCATTTTCTTTAACAATGTTTTTTTAGTTTACACTTTAAAAAATTCCAATTTTAGTTTTTCAAAAAAAATTGTCTTTATAATGCAAAAGTTTGCCCAAAAGAAAACTATGGCTATGGCTGCTTAGGTATATGAAGCTTACATCCATTGAAATATTAAGGAAGGTAGTTTGTTTGTTTTGTTGAGGTGTTGTCATATTGAGATTTCCCAAACCATGGCACCCACTATTACTCTCTTGGTATTGTTAATGAAAAGCTCACAATGAGTGGCAGTGCACTGAGGTGGTTTTGTAATGTTTAGACCTACGATGCAAGAGTTATTAAAATTTAAGATTACTTTGTCATTGAAAATTCAATAAGAACAGAAATATATATCATAAGGGAATGGGGGTGTGCTATGGTACTATTGGAAAACCCCTAATGAATGAGGTTGCATGAAGGCGATTTCATAAATTTTAGACCTAAGGTCCAGGAGATATTGAATTTTGAGTAATATTATCATTGAAAATTCAATAAAAAAAAAATATTAATAAAATTTAAATTTCAGACTTAGATTGAAAGAGGTGTACCATTTGCAATTTCAGAATTTGTTGAATGTTTATGATATGTGCTCAACAACAACTGGGCCACAGATGACATAGCTATACATGAGATGGGGAGCCTCACCCTTGGTAAACACTAGTTAAAAAAAGTGTCAAAAATAAAGCTATCAAAGGGCCTTAGATGATTGCCTAAAGATATTCTTTGTTGTAAACAGCACTAAATGAAACAAGGGGTGTGTCACAACACTGTAGCCTTGCCATTTACACGAAAAAATTATCTCAAGGCAAAAGAAAAATTATGAAACCTCAAATATTTTCACCATGCAAAAATATAAGCTTCAAAAAATCCTCTAAAAGAAACCAAAATCCTTCAAGATAATATTATAACTCTATAACTAATCTCAAGTTTCAACACAAGCCAAAATATCATCTTTCAAAAATCCTCATATAATAAAAAAATAGACCTATTACTATTACCTAGGGGTCAAGCCAAAATCCCTTAAGCTACAATAATACTCTATAATGAATCTAAACACAAAATCCTTGCCTTGGTAGGCAAGGCCAACAAATATCACGGAACAAAGAAAACCCACAAATTAAGGTAACCACGGGTTGGTTCATTTGTAGGTTAAGAACCTTGAAGGCTCTATGTGTTAGTAGATAGATAATTATATATATCTTGTTGATTTCCGTGTGATGGTCTCGTGCCGACGACATAAAGCAACCCATCGATGCTTTAAAGCTTCAGAAGCGTTGAAATTATGCGGTGTCAAGTTCTAAGGAGGAGGCGTTTACCCCCCTCATCCCCGTCCCTGAATTTGGATTAAGCATTGTGGCATACAATTCATGCACATTCAATTCAAGGCCTTTAAAGTGGAGGCACACAAAATCCACTAACGGTTTTATGCTTTGCGCCGTTACAACTTACATGCATCTTTGGATCCCCAATCGAATTTTAAGCTTTGTGGGTGCTACACATCATGCAATTTCAAGGATAAAGTGGGGGAGCACCAAAAAGCAAGTATACAAAGCACCATGCAACACGGTGAAGGAATAGGAATAAATTTGTTAGCAAAAGCAAAATTGTACAACATTATTGTTTGTTTCCTTTTAAGGTCTTTGAAAAAATTTATGTTAGCATGGGAGTTGGGCATGACCATGATGAGATTTCCTTACTAAACTACACTAGGTATTAGCTCCCTTGAGGTGGACTACTTTCTTGGTTGCTTGTTTCTCTACTACCTATACCCACTAGTAGCAACCGAGTAGCCTCGGACCTACATAAGAATCATCTACATGATTAATCTAGTTACTTTTAGAAGCCACCTATGTCCTACCTATCAACCTACCTACAAGACCTACATTTTACATTCATCTACAAAAGTAGACCTTGTAGCCTAGAATCTAGACCACCCACAATAACTGAAAACATCCAAAAGGCCCCAGAGGCTCCAGAACTTTCAAGGTTAAACCCTAGAAATGAATGGATTGGTACTGAGCTCCATGAGATCATCCATTTGGTATAGAGGGGGTGGGGTTGTGGGGGCACAACAAGGAGAAGTTTTGGAGTCTCAGAAAGATGATGGGAAGTTGTCACTATTGAGAAAAGAGTGGCCAACACAAAAGGTGGAAATATAGTCAATCTAGAGGGTACTCAAAAGGAGACCTGAGTGGTAATGACTAATTACTCGAGCAATGAAATTGGACAAATTCAAGGGTGCCCACTTTGCAAAAGGGAAAGGCAAAAGGGAAGACAACCTACCACCCACCAGTACTTGACTCAGAAGAAGCAAGGCCTTTATTTTTAAGAATTGTGATATTGAAAACTTGAGAAACTTTCCAAAAAAATTGCAAAATTTAGTCTAATTTACACTAAAGAAACAAAATTTTCCCAAAAACTTTATGTGGGAAAAGAAAGAAACATTGCCAAGAATGGGGAGGAGTAGGGGTGTGGTATGTCAGGGCATTTGTAGTGCAATACAAACCAATTGTTGGAAGAAAAGAAATGATGACTAAAAAAGGGCGACCATCCCATCCAAGTCTTTGAGTTGATAGTACTTTATAGATCCAAGTACATGAAACAATCATTTATTTGTTTTTGTGACTAACAAAAGGATTTCCACAATAAAAGTCATCTCCAAAGTGGCAATCACAATAATAATTCCTCTCCTTACATGAGTTGCCTCTAAAGCCCTCACACCACACCATGGGTAGATGCAAGATGGGAAGAATATTAGGTCTTGTAGCATCACCTATGATGACAATTTGCTAAAATGTATGCACAATATTTGGAAATAACAATACCCAACAAATTTATGAGAGCTTTGAGGAGATTATGATAACAAGATGTATGTTTGCTCATCCCAAATATGAAAACCAACTTTTAAGAGCACAATTTCAAAAACATCATGAGCAATGTCAATGCATCACAATATGTTCACTTTTGCGGACACAACAAAGTAGATGGATACTTGTAAGGTTAATACTTTGGTTGTACGACGCAAATTGAGGTGAACATTGAATTGATGTGTGAAGAAGGCCAATGTGGATTCAAAACATTATCGATAGGATTGTTGCAAATAATTGTTATCATACAAGAGAACATCTTTGGGAACTCTGGATAGCCATTCTATTACATAGTGCCTTCAGATCCATTTGTCTTGCACGAAGAAATTGTTTTTTTGTTTGAAAGAAATGAACAAAATTACATCAAAGGAAGTGGCAGATTTGCTCTAAAAATTTATGATTCCCCAAATGTGAAAAAGTTATTAGATGAATTTAGGGGAACCCTAAATTTTGATCACATTTGCAAAGGCAAGTTGGTGTCCAACTGTTTGCTGATGTCAAGTACACTTTCTCAATGCAATGGCAACAGGCAGACATTGTCCAATTAGCCCTGACTGGGTAATATGGTGAGAGCTTGATGAAAATATTGCACTTGGTCACGAGACCTGACATAATCCGAGATTTAGGGTTTGGAGGGTTTGGCATGTGCTATGTAGTTGTATGGTCCATCCGTAAAACCCATTATTTGGTGGGTCATTTTAGCCTATGAATTGCTAATGCCACAAACCATTGTTATAACATGTCTATAGGCCAAATCTCTTTTGTGTCTTTGTGGAATTTTGCACTTTTCACTTGTTTGGCAACCTTGAAAGGAGTTTCATGTCGTATTCTTGCACCCGCTCCAAAAAGGTTGATCTTTCTCTTGAGCCCATATGAGGCTAAGTCATTTTTTCCCCTGATTTGTGTGGAACTTAGGTTCATTCCATTTGCCGACCTTTGTCTTATATTCTCTTTTCTAGCCCGTGAATGGGTTCAACCTTTGTGAAGCATGTCTTGAAAGTGAAAGGACTTAGGGTGACTTGATGGTGCAGCAAATAGAAGTGAGAGGTGTATGAAGATATGCATCCATAGAAAAGCCTCAAAATGTGGTAAAGAATGTCTCATTTGGACAAGATGATGGATATTGGCAACATGGAGAGAAAACCAAACAATCTTGCAAACAAAGCTACTACAGAAGTCCCAATAGACCCACTCCTCTTGGACCCCACAATCATTTAAGTAAAATCCAACATGAAAGAAACTTGGAACTTGGGACTTTGGTAGGATTCGAATTGTGAGGTCCTAGGAGGCATAATTCACCGTCAAAACAAACATTGCAAACAAGGACAAGGAATTAGTTGACCTATTGAGTGCAGGTGGTGAGAGGGGACATGAAGAATCATGCGTTATGGAAAGTTTGTCTAGGAAAGTTTGTTTCAAAACTTGAGTGAACAAAGAAAGAGTTGTCAAACAAGCCACTTGGAGTTCATGATGATTTGAAGTGGACAATCAATAGAAGATTGCTTACTAAACTCAAGTGCTTCAAGATTGAGTTCAATGCCCTTCATGGAGGAAGTTGATGTTCTTTTTGCAAATTGATAGATCTCCCTTTGATTGTGTCTAGGGTTTTTGTCACATTGCTTGGCCTCTAAGATTTTCTGTTGCTTGCTGAAAGAAAAGTGCTGGGTTTTAAAGGTATTATGTGACCAGTTTCTAGGTTCACTTTGATCCACATTTGATGTTGTTTTGTATGATTAAAGGTTAAGTGACACATTTTGATTGGTGGTTTGTTTTGGGCTCCTTTGCAAGAGTTATTTCTTCCAGTTTTTTTTTGGTAATAAAACAATTTGAAAATAAATCCTTGAATCACTTCATGCTCCAATGCATTTTTGGAAGGATGTAACTTACTTATTGGAAACATTGTACTCTACAATCAAAGACAAGGTTGCGATAGAATTAGTGTGGAGGATGTTGAATACATATTACATATCATGAATTGTATCAAAATTAATAATAATAATAATAATAATAATAAATGGTAGCGAATCCCTTAGGAGCATAAAATTTACCTTTGTTTTGGTTTGGAATTAAGGTAAAAAAATGGGAATATTGCTCCACCATGTTTATTCCTTCAAAGGGGGCTCCAATCATTTAGTAACTCTAACTCATGACAAACACTTTGGAAGTCCTTCAAACCCCATTCTAATGAATAACCATTCAATAAGAATAGTAGTGAGCACCCCCCAAAAAAAAAGGGATTTCTTCCCAAAAACATTATCTCGCTCTATATATATATAGACTTTCAGTGTGAACAGGGTCACCTCATCTCCCTCAAGGTCACAAGATTTCTTTGTGATTTTTTTTCCCACTAAAGGACAAGTCCCGAGTCAAAATTTCCTTCAATTTGGAAGAAGGCAAGGTTGAGAGTAAACCTTCACCCTGAGGGGGCAAATTTGTTGCCCTTCATTCAAGCTTGAAAGTAGGTGTATGTATGTATGTATACCTGAAGATCTAGTGGGGAATCATGCCAAAAACAAACCACCACCATGTACCAATGAGAAAGTCTAAAAGAAGGCACTATCATAAGCAATCACCCAAAATAAGCAAACATGCCTCTTTGACTACTGGAAAAAAAAGGAGACAATTGTAGAAATCTTCTTCATCAATCTGCAGAAATATATTCCCCCAAAATGAACTGCTAAATTCAAATAGGTACCAAATTCAAATAGGGTTTAGGTTTAGGGTACTAAACCCTAAACCTAAACCCTAAACCCACAATACTCCATTCTAACAACAGTTTCAGCCAATTCATATTAGTACATGTTCAAAAGCTTGATTGAGTCTGATATTAAGCAGCTCATCAACTAATAATGGCTCTAATACCCTTTATGATGGCACATGCAATGGGAAGAATGAGAATTGATGGAGCCATGTTACATGGGTTATGTTAATTTGATTGCAAAAAATGAAATTTGATTAAAAAAAAAGAAAAGCAAGCTAGAAAATTCAACTAAATCTCCATCTATGGGTTAATTCCAAGGGTTGGGTGGTTCTTGTCTTTTATGAAGAACCTCTGGTTCCAGTGCTTTTAAAAATAAAATAAAAAATGAATTTGGTTCCAAAAACATAAATACACTAATCCAGTTTTGGTTTTGGAAATTAGTTCCAGTTCCTGGTAACCTGGTCTGGAACCAGGGGTTAACCAGCAGTTAATCCCTGGTTCATTAACATTTTTCTCCCAAAATTTACATTTTTCCAAAATTTTTGATTCTGGTTTTAGAACTGGGTCTTGGTTTTGGTCTCACTTTTGATTCTAATTCCATAACTGGATCTGGTTTTTAACTTGGTTCTGATTTCAATTCCAAAAATTGGACTTGGTTACAGTTCAGTTCCCAGTACTCAGAACCAGAACCGACGGTTCTAACCGGCCAAACTGGGTATAACTGCCCAACACTGGTTAGTTCCAGTTCAAGCCAAAATTTTACCTACACTAATGCCCAAGTCTCTTCCTTCTGGGCAGAGCCAACAAACCAAAATAAGACTATCCCAGAACACTTGAACTTGCAACAAAACTTGTAAAAGAAAGACTAACTTGAGGACTAAAACTAAGTACCTACTAATATTACACAAGAATGAGACTCCAAAGCCACGATAGCAGCTTGCAATAACCAGTTCAAAAACTAAAAGCCATAATTCCTAACCATGATTAGCTGAGTGTAAAATCACAGGACCAGTTCACTGGTGTGAATATGACTGAAACCTGAACTCAGTGTGAACAGAACTAATTATAGAATCTCAGGGCTTTTCACACAATCAATTGGGTAGAGGCAAATTTAGCCAGAGAGTGACTTGCCAAAAAAAAAAAATTGAATCAGAAGAGGTTCAATTTTTTTAAATGAAAAAAATTTCTTAATTTATGGATATACAGAAAAATTCAAGCTTGTGAGAAACAAAATAAAAAATTGTCCACTCTAAATAATAATAATAATAATAACCACCCCCAAAAGAAATTAAAATAATAATAATAATAATCATTAAATGCAAAATGTTTATGAGACTTTGTAAAATTAATTATACACCACTGCACAATGAATTGGGAGGGAGCCTATTTGGTGAAATTTGCTTGGACATGGAAACCAATTAATTTCATATACATGCTGATGGTCATGATTTGGGCCAAGACTTGCTGTGGTGCACTATTTAGAAGTAAGTGACTATTAACAACTGATGGGGGGGGGGGGCAAAAAAAAAACAGAAAGAATAGAGTAGTGTACCAATTAGTGTGTTCAAAATCAATTAAGTTCCATTTGAATAGAAAATTAATAAAGTGAATAACATTGCAATGCAACTTGAATTGAATTCAGATTTAATCCCGGATCACACTAGTGAGTTGGAACCAATTGTAGTTTCATATACATGATCTTGATCATTAGAAGCTGAACTGCATTCAAATGATCCTGATGATCTGGGTTAAAAGCAGAATCAGAAGCTGCTGCTGCTGCAGCTGCAATCAGCTTATATGTTAGGCTAGGCTGCTGGCTGGCAACACTAGTAGTACTTAGTCTGTTGCTAGCCACTTCTTCTTCTTCTTCTTCTACTAACATATAAGGATTGCAGCAGCAGCTGCTCAATTAGCTAGCTGATCAATCTAGCAGCTAATATACATAATATATATTCTTCAAGGCTCTCTAGTTAGCTAGCTTCAACCTAGAAATTACAGAAGAAAAAAACTTTCCAACAGCTGGGGAAAACAAAAAAAAACAACAACAACAACAAAAGCAAAACAGAAATTTGATATCCTCTTCCCAGCTGCAAATGCTGCTTGCTGCATGCACATTAATTAATTAATTATAAGTTTGGGATTTAATTCTGTCTTGGTTTTGGTGTGAAAATTTGATCTTCATGGCCAATTATCCCACCACGGAAGAGCTGTAGCTGATCCACCAGCTAGGCCTGCTGCATGCTCCACCACAGCATCCACATGAGCTAATTGATTGTGAAATAAGCTGTAATTAATACAAGAATCTGTGGAGTCCTGAAAGATGGTACTAGTTGCAGCTGCTGCTGCTGCACCCATGATGGCGGCGGCCTCATGATCATCTGCTGCATCAGGCTCCAGTTTGATTGCTGTAGTGCACGGGTAAGACGAAGAATCTTGCACAGTTCTAAAAGGAGAGTGATCGAGAACAAGCGGGGGGTCGACGTTGCTGCAGCACATATCTTCCTCGGTTATAATAATACTACTGAAATCAATCATGCAGCTCGCGGCGGGGTTCATAATCGTGTGATCTAGAGCTGCTGATCCCCCCATGAGCTCGTGGGAGTAGCCGGAGGAGGAGGAGGAGGAGAAGCTA
>Ga0209611_10001947_pt1 | contig 36052 bp, 30 predicted proteins | sample S1TSphgellanicum_3_FD_187693 | JGI IMG/M metagenome (GOLD analysis project Ga0209611, IMG submission 187693) | Host-associated microbial communities from peat moss isolated from Minnesota, USA - S1T2_Fc - Sphagnum magellanicum MG (SPAdes) (version 2) | ecosystem: Host-associated > Plants > Peat...
AGGAGAGGCTGTTTTGTGTGAAGAAAACAACAACAGGAATCTCTAAGTGTGATCAATGTTTTGTAAAAACGTTGAATGAGTTTTGATTTTAACCTGCTCTAATTTTGATATGCAAGTTTCTGTGTAATGATAAAACTAGGTATTTGGTTTGAAACATCATTCATGACACGATTTGGTTTTTTGGAAAAATGCAATTGCATTCAGTTGGTATAAATTCATATAAGCGAATGAATGTGTGATTGGATTCCAAACTTAAAAAGGTTAAAAACTTAAGACCCGTGTTGGTGGGTATCTGATTCTCTATATAACTGTTATTTTCTGGTTTTCTTAATATTTCAGAACCGGGAGAAACAACCGTCCCTGTCCTGGTTTGATGAAAAAGATCACAATAACAACTACTGGTTCTGATCATTTCAAAAACTTCAAATAACCTGCGGTTTTCGAAATGGTAAAGAACTGGCAGAAACTCCAAATAACCTGCGGTTTTCGAAATGGTAAAGAACTGGTAGAAACTTCAAATATCCTGTAGATATTTTTTAATTAAATTTTTTGAGGTGTGTTTCAAAACATGATTATAGAAAGTTGTAATTAATTGGGTAGGAAATTTTTTTAATGTTTTTTTTAATATGAAAAAATATTTTTTGATAAAAAAAAAGTAGGGAATTTTGGTAACTTCCTTCCAAAAATTTTGGACCCTAAACCTTACACAACACAAATAAAGGTCATCTTTGCCTCTCTCATTTTGTCACCTTTTGAAAATGTTCATCAAGTTTTTTTTTTTTTTGTTTGAAGATTATTGTTTTCTTTGATTCTTTTTCAATGAAATCTACTCACAAGATTTAGAGGCCTTTGAATCACAACAATGAAGCAAAAAATTATCTAACAACGAATGTCAATTTTTTCAACATCAATTTTAAAATTCAACCTTTTTGGGGGCATTCAAAATTCAATGTTTTTCATTCCATTCAACACGGTTCACAATCTTTTTTTTGTCCATGAAAAAATAAAAGAAGGTTGATGAGCAAGTTTTTCCAAGCAAAACAAAGTTGGAAAGAAGCTAACCACAAATGAACTAAAAATGCTACATTCCCAAGAAGAAGAAGAAAGGGCGTCGTCTATCATTGGGAAAATTGAAAATGTCATTAAAAAAAAAGGGCAAAGAAAGAAATAGTTAATTTGAAGCCCAATTCAAATTTAGAAGGAAGAAGCTCCATAAAATGGTAAGACCATGAAGTTGAAATATTCATTACAATTTGAAAGGGAGATGGATGAAAAATTTACAAAATTGGCTAGAAAACAAGGTATGTTTTTAAACAAAAAAAACTTGGATTTAGATTTAGTCTTTTAAAAGCCTTTGCCTTTACATATATGCCTTTGCTCCCCCTCCCCCACATTTCACATCTTTTTGTTCATGACTAGGTTTGATCCTAACAATTCATGAAGGAAAAGAAATGTGAACTAAATCAAAAGTCACAAATTAGAAATGAACGTATCTTCTTTCTAATTATAACAAACTTATGTGTTTTATTTATTACAATTTTTGGTTTATAATTGGGTTTATGAAAAAAAATTAAACTGTTTTTGGGCCAAAATGGGTGTTTGTAAATTTACCCAATTGTGTGTGAATTGTGTATGCACATTATTTGTAAGATACATTTTGTTATTTTTTCAAAGGTTTATAGGATAGCTGCTACTATTATTGGCTTAAACTCCAAGCATGCATGGTTTCAACCACTCAAGGTTTTACATGCACATGGTAACATTATAAGAAAAAAATACAATATCATTTTTTTTAAATGACAAAAGATTAAATGGAATAAATTTTTGCAAATTTTTTATTTTGCAAATTTTTTTGAAAAAAACTTGTTTTTTGCAATTGTAAAATGCAATATCTTAACACAATTTTAATCTATTTTTGCAAAATAAAAAGTTTCAAAGAAAACATGTAAAATTGGTTTCAGCTACGGTTTTTTAATACTCTACCCGATCTACATACTCTACCTCAAGAATACATACGCTACGAATACGCTTTTTATACGCTGGAAAGGACTTTTAAAAAAAAGGTTCCTAAAATTTGGTCGGCTACTGCTTATTTATGTAGGAATCTTTTAAAAGATTCACAAGTTAAGCAAAAGAAACCTGCCTATATACGTGCCCTATTTTCCGTATTCTAGCCCACTAGCCTTGCCAGTTGGCAACACACTATTCGTCGATGCACTGTAGGTTCAAAAAAGTCGTAGAGTGACAGGCGGCGCGTTCCCGCCTGTGTCGACCGGTGACTGGAAACAGGCAATAGAAGGTGGGAATGTGATGTGGCACCATTCCTGTGTGTCAGGGAACGCCACGTAAGCGGTCAGGAGTCATCCCGGTGACTGGTAATAGCCGGCGGACAGACACACCGACCCGTAGCTTCTCCGCCCGGGGGGGGAGGAAGGGGCCACACAACGTTTGTCCTGGTGTCTTCCTCGCCGCCCCTCTTCCCGAGAAAGGAAGGAGAAGAACCAGTCGCGAGCTTCACGGAATTTTTGCTGTTTGTTTTCCAATACATTCGTTCTGAATTTGGGTAGTAAGGATTTGGATTTGCTCTTTGCCGGAATATACAAAACAGATCGCCTTTTTATCCGGTGTGTTTTGATGAAGAATTGGTGTAGCAGCAAGCAAGCAGCAGCCCATGCAACAACAGCAACAGTCTCAGTCTCTCTCCTCTTCTTCCGTGGTTGCTTCTCTTCCGTAGATCCCTCTTGAATTGGGTTTTCGCAGGCGCTCTTTTTACACAGCCTCTTTTACCCTCAGATACCTACACTGTTTTGTTTTCTCTGTTTGTTTTTCTGTGTGTTGGTGAAAGAAATTCTCAGCTGGGGAAGTGGGGAAGTGTGGAAGTGTGCACATGAAGACGGGGAATGTGGAACTGGACCGCCAGGAGCTTCGCAGTTTTACAGAATGAGGTCGTTTGTGGAGTGTTTCTGGGGTTCTGGAATGACGGGTAGCGGAGATTCGAAGCTCCTCTGGAAGATTGCAAAGCTTCCGGAAGAGTGAGGAGCAGGACACAATAGCTGGAATTCAGCAGTGATTGAGAGCAGAATGCGAGCTTTACGTATAGGGGTTTTGACCCCTTTGCTTCTTCTCTGTGGTTGGTTATCCGATCCCACACATATCCTAACAGCTGCTTTGCAGTTGCCATCTCTCAGTTCCAGTTCTCTTGAGTTTCTTGCCATGTTTTTTTTTGTGGAGATAGAAGATCCTGGTGATTGTGTAGACATGCTGTTCAATCCTCTCTGCGTTTTTTTGAACCCTTTTGCTGAGTCAGTGGCTGCAACATAGTGTGTACAAAAGGTCTGCAGATCTATCCGAATTCAAGTCTTGCAAAAGAATGTGGGGATGAGTACATAAGCCCTCTGTCACTGTTTCAAAGAATCCTTTGTTTTTTGATCTTTTGAGCCATCCATTTGGACTTTGTTGTTGCAGTTACATTCAGAAAGAAAGAATTGTCAATGTGCAGAGAATGTTAATGTTGTTGTTATTGCTTCTTGTGTTACTCATTTCTTAGAAGTAGGATTCTTGAAGCTGCTGTTTATCAGGGTAAAGAAAAAAGCAATTCAGTTCTGGTAGTCGAGGAATTCAGCTTAGAGGATGCACTGTTGAAACAAGATTTTTGCATAGATATGTGATTTCAATTGCTGCCTCATGTGTGGGGCACCTTTTCTGATTGATGGGGTAGTACTTAGTTTATGATGGCATTGATCGATTGAATGGGATGTGTTTCTCAGCTGCGTTTGGGAGCTGGAGTTTGTCTTCCCTGTGCTTCCTCATTGCATTTTTCATTTTCCAATACAAGTGTCATAGACAAGGTATTTAGTGTTGCCCCTTGCGGCTGCCCATTTTCCAGGTTTTGAATGATGTCACTGTGAGAAACTAGGGATGGGTAAGAAGTTGAAGCTTGTGGTAGTTCTAGCCTAAGGAAATGAGAACTAAAAGAATGAGGCAGAATGGTCTGTAGATCACTATCTTTCTCATAGTCACAAGGCTGCTCTGCTTGTGATGTTGTTGATAGGGCAGGCAGTTAATTATAGAAAGACAATTCATTTGCAAGAAGGAAGTGAAGATCTTTGGGAGCTCTTTATCTGCTTCTGCTTTTGGTGCTTGAGTTTAAAAACCACTGTGATTGCACAAGATGAGAATTTGAGAGAATGAGTGCCTAGAATTGTGTGAGGCAATAAATGATGTTCTGTATGTTTCAGATTGGAGAGGTCACAGACACAGGCCATGGAAAGGGCTCATCTTTCTTGCAGGAACTGTGCTAATCACCGAAGGAGCTGTGGGACTCACATGTGCTGTGCTGAAACTGGACAAGCACATCTTAGAAAACCAATGGATGAAGATCTTGGGATTTTCCAGGTTTGGCTTTTGTTCTTCTAGCCTTAAGTTAGTAACATATATAGTACATGATCTTGACAAATGTGAGTGGGTTTTGGATCAAGAAATGGATACAAAGGCTGAAGATGGGGTCTCACAATGGGCACAATAGTAGCAGCAGAATCTGCTTTACAAACTAGGTTTGATGCCTGATTGTGGATTTTAAAGTTTTGTGGGGCTGGGGTCTGAGCAGGTTAGACCCATGGAAGCTCGATTTGAGAGCAATTTTTTCACTGCTTCCGCAGTTAGGAGTTTTGTTGACTGCATTGTATGCTTCACATCAAGGACAATATATCTCGTTGTATAATTGCCAGCACTCACTATATGGTCCGTACATTTTAAGTTTTGTTCTTGCATTTGACTTTGGATGGTACAAACTCAATGTGTTGATTCTGATTCCAGTAGTGGACAAGTGCTGTGTTGACAGAGATGGTGTGAGTGGGGATTGAGATCATCATGCTCAAGATGGTTGACTCGGGATCATAGACTACTTGCTGTTCTGTGAACTCAGTAGTCCCTTGTGAAATTGTAGCGTAGAGAATTAATATATAATGGGTGATCTATGATTCACTCCCAATATTGACTACTGTGGGTTGGTGTGCTAATGTAGATGAGGAGGCTATTGAAATGACATTGAGTTTGCAGAGATTTGTTCTGCCAGTGGTGCAATTGATGGCAGGGGTGTCCAGGCCCTCGTGGGTTGCACTGCCCTATTTTGTGTGCAGCTGTGCCAGCCTATTCCACTGGTCTGTGACAAGCAATTTTATTGGGCTTTCCTGGTATGTATGTGCTCATCTTCATTGGGCCACATTAGTCACAATTGAAGAAACTGTGGTTTTTGTCTTTATGAGGGAACTGCAAGGCTGACATACAAGAGCTGGGTTTTGTGTGATCTGTTCAAAGGATGTGGAAGCCACTGCTATTCTACACAGGAGCACACATAACTGTGCTTTACATCTACCAAGTGCCATTTCTACTGCACTCAAATGTTGTGGATGTGGTGGAGTACATAGGCTTGTTCAAAGTTGGAGTCCCATATTTTCCATGGACAGAAGCCATCCAAGCTGTATCTCTCATAGCCTTGTATATTCTGGTACTGTTTCTGAATTTAGATCTCTTTCATTCTTTCTACTTTATCTGCATTTCATTCATTATATTGGGTACCCTTTCTTCAAGGTCTTCTGATGTTTGGGGATTTTGTGTGCCAGCTATGCCTGGTGGTGAATGACATGAAAGATGACCAGAAAGAATCTGCCTTGTCAACACTGTCGTTGAGGGCTAATGAGGAGAGTTCATCACAATCATATGTGGCCCACATTGGTGTTAAAGATTCACTGAACGAGAGGCTCTTGCCATCCACTATCCCTCCTCCTGAGGACATGAGGTAAATTTGCCTAAAGGTCTGCTGTTTCTTGCACCTGTGGAAATATCATCACTTTAGAGTGAAATATAACTAAGGTCTAGCAAACTCCAAATTTGTGGCTTAGACACCCAATTCTGTTGTCTTTTTTGACATGTGTCTTTCAAATAAGTTCTGTGTGGATATTGTGTCTCTCTGCTGCTGTTGAAGGTTTAGGGTTTAGGGTAATGGGAAATTCTACCTGTATCGCATGTCTCAAGTGACTTTGTTTCAATCATTGCATTTATCAATTTGCAGAGACTTAGTGAGAGTGGCTGTGAATAATGCTTCTGCGTACAGAGCCTCAAGGAAGCTGGCTTTGGAGCGAAAATGGATGGTCACTTTCCAACATGCCACTATCAACTTCTTCACATATGGTTTCCCTGTAAGTGTTGTTCAATCTGAAATCTTTTTGTCTCCATCTGCCTTGTGCAATCACCAGGAAAAAAAATGAGTTTCTAATCATGTAAGATTGGGTGAATGGGTGGGAATACAGATATGCATGATTGGGCTGATATGCTGGAGTTTCATGCATCTCAGCCTTTGTGCATTTGGGCTACTTGCATACGTGGGTTATGTACTCATTGCACCACCCTCTGTCATCACATTGCTCCACCTCAACCCGGTGTTGTTAGGCTTCATCCTAATCTGGGCTTTAAGTATCTATGTCTTCAATGCCGCCTTTGTTCTCATAATGGACAAGTTTGACATTGTATGCAGAACCTAAACCCCCATTGCTTTCAATGCATTTTACATAGTGAAATAGTGTTCTCATTAAAGCAAGGATGCTAGCATTTGGCCATTGCTCATCCCAAGGTTCTTTTGATGTTGAATTTGATGTGCATGAGTCTACTACTACCGATTCTCTTGCAATCTCTTGTTTGATGTAATTCCCATGTTTCTTTTGGAATTTGCCAGGGTTTGGATATCTGGCATACAATAGGACTTTGGCATTATTCCACACCTGGGTTGTTCATATTTGCCTTATTTGCACTTGGGGTGCTTGTTGCTACTGAGATAGTTGTGAGCAACAGCATATTCAAGAGTCGGAGTGAGGTGGGAAGTCCGAGCACCAGTGGCAACCAGAGGGAAGAAGGTTTAAGCTGCTTTCTTGTTGCCAACTTCTTATCTCTTCTCTTGGCTTTTACTCTTTTGCTGTACCTCCCATGTGTGCCACATTGCTGCAGCCAATCTGTCTGTTTAACTGGGAAAAAAAATTGTGGGTGTGAATTTGGTGGTTGTTACAGATGGAGAAAATAAGAAAGTGTTGGTGTTGGCAGTCATTGCATGGTGTGTGCAACGGTGTTCACATATTGTCTCCTTGCTTCTGATTTTCATTGTGGGAATGAAGGCTGGCCTGCTTTATGCAGTTTACAGTAAGTGCAAAGTCTTCCTTTTCCTGCAGTTATTGCAATGTAGTTGACAGTGCTCCTGTTGGTATAGCCTCTAAAAGCATCACATTCTGTCCTGAAAATTTTTGTTCTTGTGTGTGTGTTATCTAGTGGGGTTATTCATTGTGTACTTGGTGAGCTCATCGATGGCAAAGAGGACCAGGTGCTTGCTGATTCTCTTGTGCGAGCTCCACTTTGCTGTGCTTTACTTGTTGCAACTGGACTACATTTCTTCAGCAATTGCCAAACATGAGGCTTCGTTGAAGCCCATCCTTTTTGTTTTAGGTGAGAAACAAAATCCCCTTCACTGGCATCTTGAATTCCACTACTAGTACTGCAACCTTCCTTCTGATAAACACTTCAGGGAGTTCAGAGTGTGGACAAAATTGGGTACTTGGTTTCAAGCATGCAAGATTGATATTATGTATGAAAAGAATCAGAAATTTTGTGAACAAAATTGTTAATGTGTGAGCATTTTGTTGCTTTTGCAGGTTTATGGGAAGGTTCCAAGTTGCAGGACTTCTTGAAAATTGGGGCTCTGTTGCTATTTTCTGCTGTGCAAAACCATGGCCTCAAGGTGTTGAGTGTCTTGTCTGCCATGGTGCAGCAAAGCCCACAAGTGCCTTTAGGCTGGGGTATTCTCAGGCGTGGCAATGGGGGCTCAATCCTCATGTCAATTTATGCAACCGAAGGTCTAGATCATTCTGAGCAAGAAAGCAGCACTCAATGTATGAACTGTATATCTCAATTTCAGGTTTCTTGGCTAATCAGAGGGCTATTCTCTTCTTTGTTATTAGATGCCAACTAGATTCCACTCACAGATTTGTACATGGACTGAATCGAACTCATCATTGATGCTTGGTTCTCTTGTTGCAGCAAATTGGGTCACAAGCAACCTTGCAGCATTTGCAGAGAATATTCAATTGGTGTATCGGATGTTTGGGACGTACATTGCATTTGGAACAGTTCTGCTGGTGATATATGGCGTGGACCAAAGCTATGTATCTATCGGGTACCTAAGCCTATTGTTATTCTGGATTGTTGGGCGGCAGCTGGTTGGAAAAAGTGAGATGTACCTTTGGCTTCCCTTGATGATATCTGCTGGTGCTGTACTCATAGGCCGCTATATCTTGAGTGCATTTCCTGTAATCCAATCCAAAGTCCATGTTTGGATCCCACTTGATCAAGGTTTTGGCTTCAGACCTGAGGCTTCAATGTTCCAGAACTTGTGGGACTGTCTGGCGATCCTCATAGTGATGCAGCTTTTCCGGGTTGAGCGTGCACAGAAAGAGTTTATGACGGAGGATTATGAACCGGCCGGTGACTACATCAATCCCAACCTGGGTTATGTGGGATTTATCAAGCGGTTCCTGATTCTCCACAGTGGGAAGGTTTTGGCAATTTCTGTCTTTTATGCTGCCATCACCCCTGTGAGTGCAGTTGGGCTTCTGTACCTCGTAATGCTGGTGGCAAGTTGCTGTATGCCAAAGGCATGGCGCTTACCAGGACAACTGTATGTTTTGTATACAGCCTTGCTTATGGCAAGTGAATACATTTTCCAGATGTGGGGACAGCAAGAGCAGATGCTGGTAGGTCAAACACATGGGGAGTTTATGTTCTGGCTTGGCCTTCGTTTCTATGGAGGAGACTTTTGGAGCAACGAGGCAGGAATGAGAAGCAAGTCAGTTGTGCTCATTGCATGCATACTGCACTGCACTACGCTGGGATGGTTGGATCTTTTGCCAGCGTCCTTACGAATTGATGAGCGATATGAAGAGCCCTGTTTGTTGTTTCTTCCTTACCCACATCACAGCCACCATTCTGCGCACATGCCAATGAATCCCAACTCTTCAGTTTTGACCCCCGATTCCTCAAGCCTAGGCACTAAGGTCCATTTTGTCCAACAAAACAGTAAATCTCTGTGTTCAAGAGATCATATTGTCAACAGCACCAGTACACCAATTCTTCCATCAGAGACAAGGGTTCCCTCATCTGAAGACATCATGGTTTTGCAAGAGGATATAGCATCAAGAACAGATTCTGGTGCTGCACAACCAGTTGCCCCATGTATGCCTCTGCATGCTGCTGCTGAAGTTGGTTCAAGCAGCCAGTCCAGTAGACGGTCATGGGGAAGTGGGTCAGAGAGTCACTGGTGGAGGAAGAAAGCAGTGCTGTTGTCGAAACAGGATAGGTATGAAGCCCAGTTGTGCACATTGCACTTTTTTGTCAAGCACACGATTGAAAATTTTGGGCAGCTGTATGGCCTAGAGCTCTCAATGCTGGTGCTCCTGGTGGGCAGCTTTGTTCTTCTCAATGTCATGTCCTTGCTCTATGTCTTCATCCTTGCCCTCTGCATCTGTCTAAGCCGGCGTATTTTGCGGATGCTCTGGCCCTTCTTTGTGGTGCTCTTTGCTCTTCTGATGGTGATGGAATATGTGGTTCTTTGCAAAATGCCTCCTGCATGGGCAGTTTCTGATCCATTGCTTGAACAAGGATATGGAGTCCAATGCCAACAATGCTGGAATAACTACAGTGGTCATATTTCGTATTGTTGGTGGTGCTGGCTTGGTATGTTTTCCCATCCACAAATGCTTCACAATGGCACGTACTTTGTAACTTCTTTGGGTTTCTGAGGGTTTAGGGTTTAGGGTTTCTTTGGATTGTGTCCCATGCAAATCTCATGCATTGTGACCACCATGGAGCACATGAAATTTCTAGTATACTGAGAGCCAGCTTGATTCTTATGGATGCAGGAATGGCAGTGGATGATCAGCAAATGCTTGTGGTGCATTTTGTGGTGTTTATGATGGCATGTGTTCAGTTGAGAGCAAACATGTCAGCAGGAGGATCAGATGCATGCTCCATCAACACTAGAATGAATCTATCCAGCTATAGGCTAGCCTGGAAGGAGATTTCATATGAAACCACGGCACAATGGACATGGCTTGACCACATACGGTTCTTTGCCTACCGTAATCTCCTGCATGTTGTCCTGCTCCTCATCTTTGTTACAGGCACACTCCAATATGACATGTTACACCTGGGTTATTTGGCTTTCTCGCTCATATTTTTTCGCATGCGGGATACAATAATGGAGCGTCGCAATTCCATCTTCCGGTTCTTACGGCTCTATAACTTCATTCTGATTGTTGCATCACTGGCATATCAAGCACCAAGTTTTCGTTACTCAGTTGGTCAGGCATGCACCTTTCCCTCAGGATTATACAACATTCTGGGTTTCTATAAGTATGACTATGGCTTACACATCACAGAGCGATCTGCACTTGTTGATATCACTATCTTCTGTTTAGTGGGATTGCAATCCCACATTTTTCGGTCTCGGGAATTTGTGCAAGTGCTGCAGTATCTTGAGGCACAGCAAGTGGAGGCTCGTGCTCGTGCTCAAGTAAATATGCCCAGACTTCATTTTTGGTTGCTGTTAGTTGAATAAACAATAAAAGAAGAAAATGCTGGATAAACTTCAGATTTAATCATGTGACTGTCTCTAAACCCTAAACCCTAAACCCTCACCCTGTACTTTGCAAAGAATCTTTAGCGTATTGCTGAGAATCGTACCCATGCAGGAGGACAAGGCTGCTTGGAAGAAGCAGCAGCTCAGGCACATCCGGGAGATGGAAGAACACAAGCAACAGCGGAGGCAGCAAGTGGAGAAGATGAAGTGTGACATGCTTCACATGCAGTTGCGTCTTGAAGCTCTCAACTCTATCGGACCCATGATTGAGGCAGAGGATCGACTTGGACCCATTTACCCATCAGCTTCACCCTTTTCATGCCCTGAACCTGAGAGGCCTAACTTTTCAGGCGACAGTCCTCGCAGTGTGGAGCGCATTGCCTCTGAAATTGCAGCTGCAAGAAAGCCGGATGGTAGGGTGATGCGGGGTTTGAGTTTTGAGACCCATTCTGCAGTCACATTGGCACCCGTTTCATCCCACCCTTATGCAGGGCATTCTGATGCAAGTGATGAAGAATACAACTTGCTCCAGAGGAGGAAAAATGCTCAAGGAACAAAGAAAGTTTTTGCAACTGATGATTCCTGCCTTAAGGAAAGAATTGGGAAGCATAAAGAACAGCGCAATGAGAAACTGCGCAAAGCTGTCACAGACTCAGTGATCATTAACCGAGCTGTTTCAATTTTGTACCCAGAGGGGGATTCCAAGTGTCCTACAGTCTGCAGTTGTGAATCAGATCAGCATCGCCATGGAAGTCTGAAAGAGGGCTTGATGGCAGGTGTGCAGTTTGTTGAAAGTGGTGTTACCCAAGTGCAGTCTATTGGGGAAAAAGCATTGTCAAACTTCGTTGAATTTTTGAGTGACCAAGAGGGGGATGGTACTGAGGCTTCATCAATAGAGGAGGAATTGCGTCAGGAGAAAGAAAGGAATTGGGAGGAAGAAAACATGGGCTACAGGTTACCTCCCAGGGTCATAGTAGGGGACAATTGGTACTTCTCTGGAATGAACAAGGTCTGGAGCCAGATGTGCATGGTGTGCTACTATGCATGGTGTAAGATGCGAGGGAACACCAATGTTGTCTGTTACTTCTTCTTTCTTGTTGTTTATGTCTGGAATTTTAGTTTGCTCACACTTGCTTTTCCTGCTACGCTTTTCATATATGCATTGATTGTGAACCCAGGCCCAAGCCAGCACTTTTGGCTGGTTATGCTAATTTATACAGAGCTCAATATACTTCTTCAATACTGTTATCAGATCTACCTGAGACATTGTGACCCATCAGACCTCGCACCGTGGATGAGAAAGCTTGGGATTCCTGGATCTTTGATGGATCGTTCTTTTGTCATAAGTGTCCTTCCTCTCTTTCTGGTGTATCTAGCCACATTAGTGCAGAGTTCAATAAAAGCTTGTGATGGTGAATGGATGCTAGTAAGTGAAAGCAGCTCATTTGCATCAGGGCGGCGAATGTCAGACCCAGAAAAGCAGAATGAGGCACGACGAAGGTTGAGCCTATTGCAAAGGCTATGGAAATGTGTCACATGGGTGAGTGAGTTTTTCCTCAGACTTAACAGAGGGCTGCTGAGGTACTGGCATGCTTTGACACACGGCTCTGAATCTCCACCACACTTTGTGCAACTTTCAATGGACGTTGGTGTCTGGCCAGATGCGGGTATTCAACCTGAACGCATTGAATCAGGATGTAATAGACTCCTTGCAGCTTCAAGATTTTCCACTGATGACTGTGCGGTGCCTACTCATAAGGATTTGTGCAGCCGTGTTCAAGTGGAGAGCATTGAAACCAGTCCTGATAAGCAGGGTACAGCTCTGGCAGTGTTGGAGGTTATATATGCTGCCCCATTGCACAAATCCTCTGTGACAGTTAACTATGCTTCAATGTCACCTGCAGCTGATGTTGCTGCTGAGCTTCAGAAAGCCAAAGAGGAAGGATATGTGGAAGTGACAGGGTTTCCTTATCCTATCATCTCTGTAATACCTGGTGGCAAATGTGAAGTTGATTTGTATGCCTACATATTTGGCACAGATTTGGTCACGTTCTTGTTTGTGGCCCTTTTCTATCAGTCATTTGCCAAACATAGCTCTGGACTGCTTGATGTTACACAAGTGGAGGATCAATTTCCAAAAGACTTCGTCTTTGTGCTGATGGTGGGTATTCCAAGCTGTCACCTTTTCTTTTCTTCTGTTCAAATTGTGTAGATGTATGTATGTGGAGTTGGGTTTCTGGATTTTAGTCTAAAGACTGCTCTGACTACAGTTCTGTACATCGCATGGCATTGCATTAACTTTCCTGTTACGACACATTTTCTGAGGAAACGAGAGGTTATGTTAATTTTCTTTTGGGTGGGGGAGTGGTGGTGACAGACTCTTTTCTTCATGATCATCATCGACAGAGTGCTGTACCTCAGTTCATTTGCAACTGGGAAGCTAGTTTCCTACTTTCTGAGCCTCGGTTTATATACAGCATACGTGACACAGGTGATTTGGGGGATGGAGTCCATCATTGATCCCACAAAGTCCAAGATCTATTTCTTCCAGCTTCTCCTTCTCCGGATCTTTTATTTGATGAAGGGCTTGTCTCTCGCACTTCAAGCATCACAGATCAAATATGGGCTTCCCCACAAGAGTGCATTGTATGGCCAATTTCTGGCAAGACAAGTGAACACCTTCAGCTGGATAGCCTTCCGTCTCTATCGGGCATTACCATTCTTATTGGAGCTTCGCTGTGTGCTCGATTGGGCATGCACCACAACAGCTCTCACAATGTACGATTGGCTCAAGGTATATACCATCCAATATCTTTTTCAGAATCCATTTCACTTGTGTAATTACAACTATGAGCTTGTAGCCTGTGATAACAAAGTTGTTTGTTCTCAATCTATGTTCTTATCTATGGCGGTAATGCTGGAACAGCTGGAAGACATATATGGGAGCTTATTTCTTGTAGCCTGTGATATTAAGCTAGTGAGGGAGAGGCATCGATTGGGGCAAAAGCAAGGCATATCAGTCAAGTTCTGCAGTGGGGTTCTTCTCTTCTCTGTTCTTATTGTAGTTATATGGGCACCCATGCTGGTAAGTTTGCTTCCCATATTGTGTAGCATCAGCAGCTTCGTTACAACAGCTTTTGCTTTCATTCACTGTAGAGACTTAGTTGCCCAAGTTTTGCACAGGAGTTATCACAACAGTGCATACAATGAAGGGCCAAAAAAATTCAGGGCAATCAACTTTCTCTTGTTCTTGTAGGAGGGACTTACATGAGGGAAGACAGGTCAAGGCCCTAAACTCTAAACCCTTTCATGAGTTCTGCAGATATACAGCAGTGGGAACCCAACAAACATGGCAAATCCTGTGAATGATGTCCGTGCTGGCATTCAAGTGAAAACAGGAGGTGGGAAATTTACTCTTTATGAGACAGGTCTCTGTCACATTCATGACCTAGATACATACCCACTCAATCGAAGCAGGTCTCTCTCCAGCTATGCCATTCGGGATGTGCAAATGATCTGCTGTGAGCCAGATGCAGCCACACTTTGGCTCATCCCGCCCAGGACCCTTCAGAGTTTGATTCACTCTATTGACATCGATGACTTCTCATTCATATCATGGTGGGAATTCACCCGTGAGAGGCCTAAGGGCAAGGAAGTAACACGGTGGATGAACTCAGTGGTCAATGCTGAGAACTCAATAATTGGTTCTCAGCTTAAGGCTGTCCTAAATGGTACCAGTGACTATGTGAATATTCCTGATCTCTACCCAGAATTTTTCCGTGTCCCTGGCTCTGGCGAGGTTCATTCACTGGAAGATGAGGTTTGTCTTTCCTGTCTTGTTTGTCTTTTTTATTCAAGGTCTAGAAGGTCATCTTAACATTGCATTCTTTGAAGCTGTTCCCCAGAGAGTTGACTCTAGAGGATCATGTACATCCTAAGTCCTCTTAAATTGAATAATATGATGCATCTGTGCCCATATCAATCTTAGCACTAGAAGTTGGGTTTGTCTGAGGCTTAGTTTGGTGTTGGAAAGCCTCTTTTCATCTCCAAATTGAGGAACCCAACTGGAATTCTCTTCTGTCTTTTGAACCAGTATATTGGGAAGTTCTAAACCCTTAACCATGGGTAAGAATTCCCAACTTGTTTTCTCAAGTTCTCTTGGAAGTTTAGTATTACTCAGACTTTGTTATAGCTTAGAGTCATCTCAATTTCACTATGGGTTTAACACCCTTATATTTAGGTTCTCATGAGTAATGTAACATGCAGTGGCTGGGCTGACAGATCATCATTGATTTGATTTTGGATTTGTGATGCGAAGCCTGAACACAGCATATCTGGGAAGTTGACGTTGAACACAGATGGAAATCAGGCTTGGTGGTCCTTCTTACGGGATGGGGCAGCCAAAGGAGATGGTTGTAACAGCGTGCTGGGCCCAATGGCTGTCACAGTATCAGAAGAAGTTCCTCCAAGTACATATTCATATTATGCCTTCTTGCATCTGTCTCTTTCTCTCAAAACTATAGTGAGCTTAATTGATTCAAAAGCTCGTGGCACTGCTGGAGATGAGATTGTGGTTGTCATTCTGAAGATGAATTCAGTACTGCTTGAGGAATTGTTTTCCTTGTGAAAATGTGCAGAGGGATTGATAGGGGAGACACTGAGTAAGGTCAGCATTTGGAGCTTGTATATTACATTTGTGCTGGCAGTTGGCCGTTTCATACGATTGCAATGCTCTGACATAAGAATGCGTATTCCATATGAGAATTTCCCAACTTGTGACAGGTATTGTACACTTTGACAATGCAATCTTTTTGGTCATAGTTATGTGACACATACCAATCTTTAATAGATCTAGCTCTTGTTGAAGGTAATACTCAATCAAAAGATCTTTAGGCAGATCTAATTCACACCTGCAGTGCCAATGGATCTCATTGTTTTGTAGCATGATTGAATTGACAACTATTAGATTGTCCATGGACATTGCTGGTAGCTCATTCTATCGAACCTCTCCTGAGATTACAGAGTTAGAAGGAGCTACATAATGGTCAAACATATACAGCTCAATCTGCTAATGCTAATGAGGGGAGAGACAGTTTTGAGACAGTTCGACGTTGTTGACAAGGAGACAATGCTAATGAGGGGAGACAGTTTTGTTGGCGACAATGAATGGAAATGTTTAGAATTAATGTGTGTTGATCCATGTTTGTGTGAAGATCCTTACGACAAAAACACTTGCAACATAGTCAGAAATTTACAATACTTTTCAAGATAGATTTGAATATTTACATAACAAGTACATATCCATTGTTATGCAAATAGTTGTGGGGATTTCTCTGTGATTCCATACGTTTGAGTTGTATTCTTTGACAGGGATCACGTGGGGAGGGTGCAGGTTGATGGCTATTTGTGAGGATATATATGCAGCTCGGGCTGAAGGAGAGCTTGAGCTAGAAGAAGGCCTATTTTGGACACTAATCAAAATTTATAGAGCACCTTATATGTTAATGGAATACACCAAGGTGGAGTAAGCTTTCCAATTCATTCGATGCATTTTTCCTATGAAAAAGTGCAAATCCAAAAATATTGGATATAGTATTCATGTGCTTGTTCTGTTCATTTTAGAAGGTATACATTATTTCAAGGAGTTAAGTCACTAAGATGGATGATGGATCAATTCCCACCATGGTTGTACTGTAGCATTTAGTAAATTAAAATGATAAATTGATACAATCCTTCATTTTAGTAAAATGTAAATGATTACCACTTTAGTTCATTTTCTTGGCAGTCAAATGTGAAGCTGTCACAGAATTCAATTCACAGCTCTAAGGTTTTGTAGCTTGTGTTAGGATTAGGGTTTTAGAACGCACACTGATCCATGTCCAGAAAAGCCAAAATTGTTGCAACATTGGCATAGTGGACAATGAAAAAATGAACCAAGTTGTGTCTCATCTTTTCAGATGAGTTGAAATGCAAAGCATGGGGGATTGCAGATGATGCGTCTTTTTCTTTGATTATCACTAGAGATTTGACAGATTAGAGACGGAATAGCAACATGAAGCTTCCTGGTTTCAGTGTGTAGATAGTAGAGAGTACATGTAGGAACAGATTTTTTGGCAGCTCCTCCTCATTCCTAGATCTATTGTTTGATCTCCTCATCATCTACTCTCCAAGTCTGCTCTCCTCATGTGTTTTTTCATCAAATCTCTAGTTGTTAGATTCAAAAAGTCTGGAATAAACTAAATACATATAGTGGCAACACTTTTGCTGTTGTTGTTGCTGCTGCTTTCATGTGTGGATCAGAGGATCTCATCCTTTCCGGTCTTTGTTGCTTGAGCACAAATGTGTCTCGATAATGAGTTTCTTCTGAGATCTCACAGTTTTGCAAACATCATCCACGAAGCTGATTCGTTGTGCATTGAGTTGTAACTAGTAAGTGGGAAGAAGAACAGAGTTCAGAATTCGACACTTGTTTTGCCTCTTTTTGTGTAACTCTCTACACAGTCGACTTGGATCTAAAGCTTTCCTGAGAAGAAACAACCTCCTCCTCTCTTCTTCTTTAAAACTTGGATCTAGAACTTTGCCAAGCAAGACGAGCGACGTGGTGTAAGACGAAGCAACGAGAAATGTAGAGGCCGTAGGAAACGATGCAACACAGGAACAAATCGAAGCACAAAGGAAGTACACAAAGGGCAAACGAGAGTGTCAAATGAGAGCGTCTTTTCCAAGCCAAGACAGGTGACGTGGTGTAAGACGGAGCAACGAGGAATGCGAAGGCCGTAGGAAACGATGCAACACGGAAAAACAACATCGGAGCACAAACGAAATACACAAAGGGCGAATGAGAGTGTCAAATGAGAGCGTCTTTTCCAAGACAGGCGACGTGGTGTAAGACGGAGCAACGAGGAATGCGAAGGGCGTAGGAAACGATGCAACACAGAAAAACAACATCGAAGCACAAACGAAGTACACAAAGGGCGAATGAGAGAGTGTCAAATGAGAGCGTCTTTTCCAAGACAGGCGACGTGGTGTAAGACGGAGCAACGAGGAATGCGAAGGGCGTAGGAAACGATGCAACACAGAAAAACAAAATCGAAGCACAAACGAAGTACACAAAGGGCGAATGAGAGAGTGTCAAATGAGAGCGTCTTTTCCAAGACAGGCGACGTGGTGTAAGACGGAGCGACGAGGAATGCGGAGGGCGTAGGAAACGATGCAACACAGAAAAACAACATCGAAGCACAAACGAAGTACAGGGGCAGCTTCAACACATGTCTGCCCAAATAAATAATTAAATTCAAAGATTCCATTTCGAAATAAAAAGATTCTTCATTTTCATTACCCCCAAAAAAAAAAAAACATTATTTGAGAAAAATAATTTTTGAAATTTTCAGCATTTCTAAAAATAAGATAAATTTGTGCTGAAGCCACAAAGGTGGATTACTAATATATGGATTCCTTTTTTTCCATTTCGAAATAAATGTTCTTCATACAAATAGATTTTCTTGCACTTGTGTTGCTCCTTTTCATCATCTAATTCAATTAGAATTCATTAAAACTGCTGGTTTAGGTAGGATGACTATAAGTTCTATAAGTTGTCATTGTAGTAGATTGGACAATTTGTTTTGCACTCTTTAAAAGTATTTGGATCTTGATCAAAAACCCAAAATTGGGGTTTTAGAGTTTAGCTAGTCTGTAAGAAAAAATTGAAATGATCATCATGTACAAGATTGACATCATTCAAGTATCAAAACATCCATAAAAGTATCATTCAAGTATCATCCATGAAACGAAATTGCTCGAACAATTAATTCCTAGGAATAATCCTTCAATTGGACTAAATCTTTCCAATTCCCTTCCTATGGTTACAAATCATCCATACCATTTTTTTCATCCTAATATTGAACAAATTTCAATCCTTATGTTTTTACGTTTTCATGATTCATGCAATCACTTTTCAAATTATAGGTTGCAACTATAAGGGTTTTTTGTTCAATGAACTTTGTTCAATTTTCACAAATCTTCCATTATTTGGAGGTCATAGAACATACATTAAGTTGTGATTTGTCAAGTGCAAATTTGTAGGTTTTGTATTTTGGGTGGGAAATATATGGTAGATTTTCACTTGCTAGAACTCCAATTGAAAATCAACTACATTGTACTTGACACATGAGATTTAAACAAATAGAAGTTCCCCAACACATTATTCATAATCGGACTTTGGGATTATAATAAACATGAGAGACAAGAAAATCATACATAAATAACAAAGGAGTTTTAATTTTTCTCAATGCAAATAAACATTGTGCATCAAGCAAAAGCATTACATTAGTCCCAAAAAATATATATATAGAGAAAGTAAATGAAAAAAACTCCACAAAGTGACAACAACAACATTTGAAAAATTTGATTGTAGGATTAAAAACATTTATTTCATTTCATTAGTAGATACTTGCATTACCATAATAGCCCAAAGGTGTTGAAAATTAAACTATACATAGGTGGTATCTAGTTTTTGAACAAATGAATGGTGGGCAAAACTAACCAATTGTTGCATGGCAAATTAAACATATTAATATATGACATGCATGAAAATTATGCAACTAGAGACTTTAGGGTTATTCTTGTTGAAAATTCTAGTTGTAGAATTACCCATGGAAATGTCATATTGTCTATGGGGATGTTCTTCTAATTGCAATTTTATTTTTGTGATTAGCAAAATAAGAGTGTGAGAGACAGATTCTGCACATAATATTTGTTGAGTTACACATGGAAAAGTCATGTTGTGTTGTAAGAGAAGTCATGTTGTTTTGTAATTGTTGTTGTTCTAATTTGTAGTTTTTTTGTAAATGGGAGAACAAAAGGGTGAGTGACATATTCCGTAAAGAATATAGATTGTAGAGTTATACACGGAAAAGTCACGTTGTTTTGCAATTTTATTTATTTTTTGTTGTTTTTCTAATTTGTAATTTTTATATCAATGGAATAGGAGTGTGGGTGACAGATTCTGCACATAATATTGCCACTTGGTAAGAGTGTAAGATGACAAATTCTGCATACAATAATACCACATGTAAAAATATTTTGGTGGTTGGTTTTTTTTTATTTTTACAAATTTTTATAAATGGGGGAATATGAGTGTAGGTGACAGATTCTGCACATAATCTTGTAATTCAGCGAGAGTGTAAGGTGACAGATTCTGGACATAATCTTGTAACTCAGAGAGAGTGTAAGGTGACATATTCTGCACATAATCCTGTAACTCAGAGAGAGTGTAAGGTGACAGATTCTGCACATAATCCTGTAACTCAGAGAGAGTGTAAGGTGACAGATTCTGCACATAATCCTGTAACGCAGAGAGTGTGTAAGGTGACATATTCTGCACATAATCTTGCAACTTGGAGAGAGTGTAGGGTGACATATTCTGCACATAATCTTGCAACACAGAGAGTGTAAGGTGACAGATTCTGCGTAGAATAAATACCAACTACAATTCCGCGCTCCCCTGACACCAAACAAATGACAAAGCGCAGACCTAACGTGCACTTTTGCAGAGTACTTTACTTCCGAGGGACCTCGACTTGCATCACTCCCCGAGTGTATCTCTCCAAAATCAAAACAAAAAAAAATTTGTGGGTTTTGTAGACACTCGCTGACACTGTAATGGGTCATTCACAGTTTGCACTTTCATCTGCAAAATCGTCACTTCAATCCATACCCTAATTGGTGTCCCAGAAGCGGAACAAAATAAAACAAGAGTAGAACTTTTCTGACGACAGAAATGCCGTCTGGATTCGCAACGGTGTAAGTACAGACTCTCATCAATAGTTTTTTTGTTGGCAGTTTTCTTCACGAGATTCGCAAGAGTGAAGACGGAAGAGTGACCAAAGCATGCAAGCAAGCAAGCAAGAGAGCGCAAATCCGTTGTTATATTTTTTGCAGATTTTCGCTTCAGAGACGTGTTTCGAGGAAGCTGAAATCTCTTCAGAGAACTTTTTTTTTTCCTTTGAGAGTTACAGTTGACAAGAGTTTCAATAGTACCTATTGGAAGCTCCATTGAGATTTTAGGGATAAGATAGTTTTTCTTCAGAACTTTTTTTTTTTTTTTTTTCTTTTTTTTTTTTCCTTTTGAGCAATGGCACAGCAGACAGGGAAGGGATGGTGTAGTATGTTTTTGATCAGGGTCACAATGCTGGCACTGGCATTGGGCTTTTCAGTCTACAGTTTGGGTCCTTCTCTTTACTGGCATTTTGTGGGAGAGGAAGGAGCTCTTGTGGGTTGGAGTGGAGCTTGTCAACCATGCTTCTGTGACTGCACGCACCCTTCTGATCTTCTCACCACCATGCCAATCTCAGGTCAGTAGTCAGTAACTCTTTCCCTTCCTCAGACCACAACACATCTCTCCCTTACTCATGTTCTCTTGTAATTCATCCTGGTGAAGATGCACAATGTGGGTCCAGACTCAGGCAGTTTTTTCAGCCTGAGAAAATTGTACAATGTCTGGATACGTAGTACCTTATTTGTTGTGTGAAATTCTCCACCCATTTGTGAAGTTACCATTTGTGAGAGAAATAGGTGCAAGAACAATTTGGTTTAAGCATCCTCTCAAAATCATCTCACATGTGAGAGAGGCGGAAATGTTTGAGAGAGTTAGGTTTTTTGCAGTGTAATGTTTTATTGGTTTCTGATGAAATTTGGTTCTTTTTCTTTACACTGTCTTTCGCTTGTACCTGATTTTTTAATATTCTAGATCCTCCTCTCGTTTGAATTTGCTGCAGAGAAGGAATGTAGTTTGTCTTTCTTTCTTTGCTGACTGACTTACTTGGAAATAATCCAAAAGTGGAGTGGCAATTTACTTAGCCCTGTGTTTTGTCACAATTTTTTCACTTGCAGTGTGATAATACTTCTTACAGTACATTCTCTTACATGATCAATTGTTGGGTTTGGTTGTTTTGCAGATGGGGTTTTGAACATCTCAATTTCCAGTAGGTGCCTTTTGAATCCTCACTATCATGTTTCTGCCACATTTAGAAAACTTTCAAAAGCTTCTTGATACTAAGTTGGGGAGCATTTCTAAGCCCATTTTGTGCTCTGAGGAAGATCTTGTGCTTTTTAAGTTCTCCATCTTGCTTCTCTCTCTTTTCTTTCCTCCTTTTCTTTTCTTTTTTTTTTTTTTTTCTCATTCTTTTTCTGTTCCTTTCTCTTCTTGGGTCTTTTGGTTCTTCTCCTTCTCTTTTTATTTTTAGGACATCAACTACTGTTTGATGTTAACTGACCATCCAATTTCAGGAGCTGATGAAGTCAGTGGGGATGATACAGTAGGTGGTCAATATACCATACATGTTGCTGTTGAAGCTCCCTGTTGGTTGCTCTCATTCAATCGTCTCCCATCCTTTTTGTTTTTGGTCTTGTGTCGGGTGTCCTTTTTCATATGCTTTGCTTATTGGTTTCTTTTACATTGTCAGATCTAAGATTTATGTAAAACCTTATTGGATGAATCTCTTGAATTCTTTTCAGGTTGACTTAAATTGTAAAGGAAAGAGAACTTCTCAGTATTTATGGCAATACTTTCCAAGAATCGGCATATAGATTCCTCTGTTGAAGTAGCAGATTGAATTGACTTGCATTCTATTTTGGGCAAATATGGAATATTGACAGACTGCATAAAAGACGACCCACAGATGCAGAAGGAGCTGGAAAAGAGCCAAATACAACTGTTGAAGGAGGAGCTTAAGCTTCAGGAAGAAGTGAACAAGGAAGCCCAGCAGCGAGCTGAACTTGCCTATCTTGATGCCAAAAAGATTTCTTCACAGTATCAAAAGGAGGCTGAGAAGTGTAACACAGTAGGTGCTTTCTCCCCCTTGTTTTCAGTTTCATCATTTTTCACATAAACAGTATTGACTGGAAGAGATCAAAATGTTTAGTTACTTCCGAGACAAAATGCTAGTATTTATGTAAAAGGATCACTCTCTGAATATATCAATTGCATAAGTAATGTGGACTTGACTATTCTTTAATTTCTCTTTTCTTGCTTTGGCAAAGCCCTGAACGTTGGATGGGTTTTTGTGTGTCGAAGGGCATGGAAACAAGTGAGGAAGCACGAGAGAGGGCAGAGGCAGAGTTAGTCATAGAAAGGAAACGAACAGTGCTGTGGGAGCGGAGGGCACGTGCAATGGGTTGGAAGGGAAAAGACGATCCTGAAGGTGTTTCATGGAAGCCCATTGGCAAATCATAGTCCTCTTCCATTACAATATCTTTTTCCTTTTCCACATGAAGTTCCAAGTTTGGAGCTTTGAAGATTTGAAGCTTGTCAAGGCAGTAATTTCCCCTTTCGCTCAACTGCATCTCACTTTCTCACTTTTTCTATTTTTCTGTTCTGAGTTTTGCTTTTTTCAAGATGCCTTTTTCATGCCATCTAGAATGAGCCTTTCTTTTTGGCACTCTGTCGGCTTCTGAAGATGCATGCTTCTACAAACAGAAATTCTTCGAATTTATGGTATCTAGTGATTGCTTCTTCCCTCCTCCAACTAATTGTTTCATTTCTTTAAGCCCCTGTAACCATAGGCACTTTCTGTAGGTACCAGCCAATGAAATGTCACCTTATAGGCACTTATAGGTGGAATACTAAGTACGAAATTGTTTTGGTTATCACATCATAGTTATCAGAACACATTGATAGCTTTGCTTTTTAGTCAAGATCCAGTGTAGATTTTTCTTGAAAAATTGGCACTTTGATACATTCTTTAATTATCTATTGTCTTCGAGTTTCTGGACACTCAGATTTTTTTCGAGGTTTCCTGGTTTTAATACCTGCTATTTACTCCAAGGAGCTCAACAAGCTTGTGTCATGAGATGTTGGTTTAAGTCCTATATGGTTTGTTATGTCATTCTTATCGATGAGGTTAGTGCTTTGAAGAGTCTTGAGGAAGAGTGTCACACTTCGTTAGTTTGTCTTGATGCTTTTTAAGTACTTCATTCAAAAACTTGTCTTGATGACTGCAAAGATCTGCCAGACCATTGGGACCCAAGATCAGTGGTTGTATTTTGAGGAATGTGTTGAGAGTTTGGTCTTTGAAACTGAAGAGGTTAAGCTTTGCACCTTGGAAAGACCAATTCTACTGAATGGTTGACTGACATCAACATGAGATTTTATGGGATTTGCTGTGGAACAGCTGAGGTAGAGTCAAGTGGGTGATAGATGCTGCAATTCAGTATTTCTGCTGCAGACAGTACACCTACAACTCTTTCCAATTATTAAATTGATTCCGGAAGTTGGGAGAATAGAATAGTAGATTATTTGAGCTTGTTTCTTTTGCCGAGAGGCCTTAAAAGATAATAGTTATCTCTCTGTGACAATTGCAAAACTAACCAAAAATCAAAAGTTTTCTTAGTGTAGGCTCTAGTTACTAGCTATGCACTCTCAGCTCAGGAAATCTCCAGGAGCACCCACCCAACCACAGCACTAAGATATATGGATCCATGTGACCCAATTTTTTTGCAACCAACCCACCATCTTTTCAGGTACGATTCTTATAATTCCAAGTTTCAGCAAGAATCTCTCCTCTTCTTTTAGTTCATATCAAATAGAGGTTTAGTTCTTGTTTAGTCATCTCTTCTTTGTGAACTCATCTGGCAGATGTGTTCCAAACTTAAATCTGTTGAGTGATGATAGTCTGCAGATCCTGGGTGACACTTTGATCAGTTCGATATGACTGTTTTATGTGACATTTGTCACTGCCACTGGATCCAAATCATGGTGGCACAAACACCACTGGAAGCATCTCAAGGACTGGTTCGCCACTCACCAATGGCAGTTGGGTACGTGTTCTTCTTCACTCACGCACATGTCCAAGCTTTGCAATGTGTGTGCATTTGAACCCATGGGTGATCTGCAACCAACATCAGTAGTCAAAATTCATCTCTTATATGGGCAGTTTGCTTTGTTAATTCTTACCCATTGAGGGTTCTTTTTCTCTAAAGTGGGAGGTGGTGAATTTCACAATCAAGCAGATTATAATTGAGGTTTTTCTTTGACATAGAATCCCTTCCAGTGTTGAGGTTTTTTACGTAGAATCTCTTCCAGTGTGGGTCTCTCTGCAGGATCCTCCATTAGCATTCTTTGAATTAACAGCTTTGCACTGACAGAAATCCATTCCCAGTCATCCCCATGAAGATCTTCAAAGTCTTCAAGTTGCTGCCCAGTGAGACTGGGTTTTGGGAACCTCTCCATGTCTACAAGCCGATAAATGATCACCCCGAGGCTGAAGATGTCTGCACGAGTGTCAAACGTGAAGGACTTGCGAATCTCAGGTGCTAAGTACCCATCTGTGCCACAATACACACCTCTGATTTGTTCGCCTGCAAAAAGTTCAGACATCGAGAGAGGAATTATATATCACAGTGGCACGTTATCATCCTACAAACCAGAGGCATAGCAGAGAATCTATGTAACATATGCTTACTTGATTCAAGGCTTTCTGCAAAGGATTGTGTACAATGTCTTAGCTTACGAATGCAAGGTGGTGTTGGGAGAAGATAGATAGATAGATAGATAGTTGTACCTTCTTTGCAAAAGTGGGAGAGCCCAAAATCTGCCACTTTGATTGAGAGCTCAGTGGGTGAGACCAACAGAGTGTTTTCCAATTTCAAGTCTGCATGGACCAGGCCTCGCTCCTTGAACAGCAGTAAAGCAGACGTGATCTGGAAACAGATGGTAGCCAGATCTCGTTCAGGAATGTAATTACTTCTGTGAAGATAATCCAGCAAGGTTCCTCCTTTGCACAGCTCCATGATCAGGTACAAACAATCCTTGTCCTCATAAATGTCCACCAGCTTTGTCACATTTGGATGATTGCCAAGATGTGCCAATACATGTGCTTCATGATGAATGTTATGCATTTTTTTTTTGAACATGAGTTTGCATGCAAATTGCTTGCCCGTTGTCTTGTTTGTCACTTCCCAAACAGCTCCATAGCTTCCTTTCCCAATCCTTTGTATCACTCTGTAGTCATCTTCCATACTCCGTCCTCTCATCACCCAGTGTTGTGGCTCTTTGTTGGCACATGCCATGACAATGTTTAGCCTCCATAGAAGCTGTGAAGAAGAACTTCCCTCAGGATACTTGTTGTTAAAATACACACATCTGCTGCTGCTGCTGCTATTGACAAGACTTCCTTCATTCTGGTCATCCATATCCAAAGTTTGTGAAGAGACCTTCACTCAAGAAAATGTAAGACCTGCTGAATCTCGGATGCCAGGACTTTCTCTCTCAAGGTAAGAAATCTGTCCAAGACTCTTCTTCTTCTACTACTGCTTCAGCTTCGGATTCTGCTTCAGCTTTTGATTTCCCTTCAGATGATTCTGCTTCAGCTTTTGATTTCCCTTCAGATGATTTTGCTTCAGCTACAGCGTCTGATTCTATGCTTCAATGAAATCAAGTTCCACCCAAGAAACAAAAAACTGACATAACCCAGTGACCCAAAAGATCAACCTGAGAAGGAAAAAAGATCTGAGCTTTGGATATTTTGTCTCTCTATGAACTGAGTTTGGAAAGATATGCATGCAAGTATATATGTATACATGAATGTATGTATGTATGTATGTATGTATGGATGTATGTACTGTTTATTTAGTTTAGTTTCTTTTGTTTTTATTGGGTTACGCCTTTACGCAAGGTTATGCATAATTCCCATTTTTTTTATTCCAATGAACATTTTAGGCCATATACTTTCTTGGCAAAGAAATTTTTTAAAATTTATAATTATAAAAACATTTTTATAAGGAATGGTGTCAAGAACAATGATTTTGATTTTCGATTTTTTTAATGTTGCATCATTGGCTAGCATCCCAAGAAGAAATTAGCATTAAATGATAGTTCAAAACAAGTAAGTTGTAAAAAGAAATTATCATCCTGCTACTATTTGGCAACTTATAAAAGTATGTATTTTAAATTTCACAAAACCAATCCAAAAACTTTGTTGTTTTGGCAAAAACAATTTCAAAAAAATTCCAACAAAATCCTTTCTAAGGGTCCTAGTCCCAAAATTATTTTCACATTTTGGCAAAATTTTGCACAAAAAAAAAGTATGGTCAAGATTATTATTATTATAGTATCTACACCAGTTCACAAATAATTATATTATTTTCAGGAATTTTAAAACTTTCAATTTTTTTCAAATATAACTTTTTTGGAAAAAAAAGACAAAGAGTCTAATGGAATATTTGAAAATATGTCATTTATTGAAATAGAATCCTCAAAATTAATTAATTAATTAATTAACAAACATCTCTTCAAGTAGTTAAGTAACTACATTATTCGGCCAATTTTACTACTCAAGGAATTCCTTGAAGGGAGTCTTAATGGTACCACTCAAGCACTATTTTTTTTTTTTCATTTTTTCAAAGCAACCAAAGGGGCCACCATTGTAGTGCATGTGGTGTTCATTTGGCTAAAAGCAAGCTGGTGTGCAATGCATATGGTGCTCATATGGTTAAAAACAAGCTAATGTAGGAGCTCTATGTGACCCCATTAGCACATTCTTAAATCTTTATATCAAATTGCTTGCCATTTTTTAAAATTTTGAACCCTCTTCAAAATTCATGGGTGAAAAGAGTTGGCTATCAATAAAATGAACATGGAGTTTATGGGCTATTCATTAATTTCATTTAGAGTTTTTATGGTGATATGTGAGTTATTGTCAGAATCTAGTGACTACTTGATGCAATTTGTATAATTTACATTGAATATATAAGCATTCAATTTTTTTTAAAAGATTAAAAGAAGTTGCAGAAACAAAAATGATTTAGAAGATTAATCATTATGCACTTGAAATGCATATTGTCCAAATTGTCTCCACAAATAGCAGAAACATCATATGAAGTTTGCAACAGTTGTAGTAAACTCAAGCACTTGCGAGGGAATTGAACCCCTAAAATTGGCCTTTTCAACACAAGTGACCTACAATTAACCAAGTTAACATACAATTACAACTTCAAGAAAAAAAAAATGGAAAAAAGAGAAACCATCGTAATTGGAGTCTAGAAAGTTGTTTGGCTTGTAAAACAACCATTGAATTCAATAAACAAAAAAACACAGGAAAAACCAAAAAGATTTTGCATTAACAGAAATAAAGCTAGTAATTCAAACAAAACACATTACGCCCTAACCATCATAACAATATTGGCAACATGCTATTCTTAAATGTTCAACACATTCAAAATATGAAAAAATTTCCAATGAATAATTTTTTGTGCAAACATGCGCACAACAATCAACAAATGAGTAATGAGTATGTTGCAAAGCTTTGACTTCATAAAAGCTAGTGCTTAGAAACATCTCTCATCCTCCACATTGCCTACCATTTGCATTGTGGCCAATTCAACCAATTTCACATATTCAAGGAAACTTTAAAAAAAAATTCAAAATGTTGTCACAACTCATAGCTAACTCTTAATTAAGAAGGTTCCCAAGAAGTGTTTTTATTCAATGCACACATAGAAAAACCTCTTTGAAAACTTTTTTGAACTAAGTTCCCAAAAAGGTATAAATAGAAATAGGATCCAACATCTCCTTTACTTTGTTCAACACCAATCTTGGGCACGATCTTGCACCATAGCCTTGTCATGTTCCTTTCATGCTCATGTTTACATATGTTAGCATAATAAATATTCATTTTCATGTTTGTCTTGGACATTTCATGGTCTTGTTCTTAATTATTGTGTTCTTGTTTTCAAATCACATAATCAAAAATTAGATTTAAACCTTTCCATTAGCCTTTGTTCTTGTGAATCTTCATGTCTTTAATAATTTGTTTCACTGCATCTGCAACTATTACTAATGGTAATTGTCAGGTTTCAAGCTTTGGATAATTAACTAGGATTTAACTAAAAATTTAACTTTGAACTAATTAAGACTTAATTTGAAATTGATTGGGAGTTAAATCAAACTTAACTAGAACTTATCTAAGACAAAATTAAAATTAATTAAGAATCAACTAGAAATGAACTATGAGTTAAGTGAAAATGAACTAAAACTTAATTAGAATTTAAATAAGAATGAACTCAAAATAAACTAAAAATTAAGTATATGGATGAACATTCAAATGAATGAATTCCATGGCATTAACATCTGTGACACAAACATCATGGCTCGATTTCGTTATATGATTAGCTATAGTAGAATGAATAAGAACGTTAAAAGGATTTGGTGTAGTAAACAAATAAGATGAAACATGAGGATTAGATATAACATGAGGATTAAATACTACAAATATAATTTCAAAAGCAAGTTCACCAATAGATTGAGGTGTACCACAATTTGAAATGGAATCAAACTATTCATCAAGATGTAAATCAATGTAAGGGTTGAACAAATTCCCACATTCTTTTTCAGGATCTAATTGAATACATGGATTATCAACTAAATAACAAATAACAAGTTCGGCAAGTTTAGGGCTTTCAAGGCACTACACAAATATGTCATGTCCATCAATGGATTAGAACAACCCATCACTTACATTACAAGGTTAGACATCTAATAGTGAAGTAAATACATTAGCTAATGCAACGTGCCATGTATCTTTCAATATTTCAAGTACCTCCCCTCTTCCACAACCTTCAACACACATATTCTTCCCACCTATTTCACCAACAAACACATTGCAAAAGTTAATAAAATAAATCTAGAAACAAATTTTTAAAAAATTAAAGTAGGGATAAAGAAGTAATTACATGAAATGAAAAAATGTGTCACAACCTTAGCCTTGGGCATGCGACCAAGGCAAGGGCTTGCAAAGATGCGGGCCAGAAATGAAATCGGGAATCACATTTCATGCTCCTGGGAGTGTAGGAAAGCATGAGGGAATGAACCCACACACTCCCAAGTGGGCTCCCACTTTGGGAGTTGGACTCCCAATGGATTCTCGAATTTTTAGAGGGCGATTACAAGGGTCAAAACTCATTGGATTGAAAAGTTATTTATACCATTGGAAAGATTTTGGAACATAGATGTCTAAAATGAACTCGCATGACCCATTTGGGTACTTAAAACATAATTTATGGTCAAAAACAAGGCCGGGAATCAAACTACCAATTTGACTCTTAACCACTAAAAATCAAGAATCTCCTTGATTTACTTGCGTGTAAATGACATATCACATATTGTTGGAAAGATTTCGACGAGGGTTACAATTTTGCTTTAAACCTCACTTCAATTGGAGGTCTAAACAAGAAATTATGAGCCCCCAAAATCCTAGGAGTCCCAATTTCGAAAATTTCCAACTTGGGAATCCCAAAAAAAAATAACATTTGGGTGGAGGCCCTATGACCAAGCACAAAAATACTATAAGGGGGAAGGTGGTGGCTTCCCCAAGTTCGGGTCGTGTTGAGTCTTGTGAGTCCATGTTTGCTCATGATTCGTCTATGCACCAAAAATGCTCCAATTACGCATTAACCAACTTGTTGTTTGGTTTGTGCAAATCCGTGTGAGTAATTGACCCACTTGTCATTTGTCTTAGTCCCCATCCCAAAGCTCCAGCCCACCCCTCTACCCCCAAAGTGTTGCAAATAAAGAACATACCCCAACTTTTTATCCTACTATTGTTTTCACCTTTGGACTCACAATTGAGTCTATCAAGGAATTTGGGGGTGCATCAAAATGAATAATTATAGTTGGGATTTATAAAAATTACAAGCATTTTCATTTTAAAACATTGCAACATAAAGAATTAAAAATAAACATATAGGGAAAAGAAATGCAAGAACATTGAAGCTCCCAAGATGCCAATAATGGCACAAAAGACATGACACCCTAAGAATGACGATCAACATTATCAAAGAAAGTCAAAACGTAAAACACGTGCCCCAACAATGATGATTAACATTGTCCAATGAAATCAAAACGTAAAGCACATGCCCCAACAATGATGATTAACATTGTCCAATGAAATCAAAACGTAAAGCACATGCCCCAACAATGATGATCAACATTGTCCAAAAAAACAAAAATCAAAAGCATGTTGGGAAGTAGTTGGTGTTTGGTGTTATAAATAGCAATAATCATAGAAGGATAAAATTAGTAGACAAAAACCAAGAGAAGAAAAATGGTGAGTTGCTTGCTGGAAAAAAAAATGAAATGATGACCACAAAGGAGTGTCATTTCATGATGTTTGCTAAAAACGAAAAGAAACCAAAAATAAAAAGGACACCTTTAGGGTGTCTTTATAGTAAAAGGATGGAGAAAATCATGAAAATAACTTTAGTGTTTCACGTAAATGAAGCCCATGAAAATAAAAGAACATTTACACGCATAGAACCATAAACAAATTGAAATTTAAAAATATATATATATAGAAACAAAAAAAACAAAAAAAGGAAAATAAATTGTAGGGGAAGGAAATGTAAGAACAATAAAGCTCCCAAAACGTTGGCAATGGTGCAAAAGACATCACACCAATCGATGATCAACATTGTCGAAAAAGGCAAAGTGTCATGCCCATACATGGCCTCATACATGATGGCTAGTTATAGGCATGCCCATGTGCATTTTTAGGGTTAATGTACGGTCTTAGACGATTATACGTTATTAAGTACTTAGGGTTTTAGTTTGTTGGCGGATGTATAAAAGCCCAAACCCTTCCTTTCTCTTTTTAGTTTTTCTAGTATTCTTTTGTTGGGAAAGTTTCCTCCATAATCAAATAGGATTTCTAGATGCTCACGACAACCATTGCACGGCCACCGTTTACATACATTACATCTTTTTCTTTCTTTCATTCAATTCTAGAAGCACATGTTCATGGAATGACAATCAACACTATTGAAAAAAAAAATACCAAAAACACGCTCCCTAACAACGATGATCAACATTGTTGAAAAAAGCCAAAAGTAGAAGCATAATAATGTTGTAAAGAACGATCTAAGCACATAGAAGGAGAAAATGACTAAACAAAAACCAATAAAAGACAAATTGCAAGTTGTTTGCTAGAACAGAAGCAAAATGACAACTATAAGGAGCATCATCTTGTGATGCCCATTAAAGTGAAAAAAAAAACCAAAAGAAAGAACATCTTTAGGGCACCTTTACAACATAAAGAGAATGAAAAAAAGTTGAGTGTTTTATGTAGGTGAAAGGTCTAAAAATAGACCTTTATGGATTTTCAACTTCCCTGAGGCTAATAAGGTTTCAAATCCAAAAAGGTCTATTTGCAAGCCCTTCTCCTATACTTTAAATACTTTCCAAATTATTTTAAAACTCTTGTTATCCTTTTTGGCCTAACCTTATTCATCAATCCTATATAACTAGTGACATCAAAATTTCAATAATGGATAGTTGAGGTTCGTTTATTTTGTTTCTAAACTCTATGTCTACCCTTGTTTATTTTGTTGGATTCACGCCAAGTTTTTTTTTGGGTGCAAAATTTCACCAAAATTTAAAAAATTAAAAAAATTGAAATTTTTTGTCATAATATTCTGATTTTTCTGAAACAAATCACCAAATTTCAAGAAAAAAGTTTCCATTGAAAAACATTCATCACATTTGGGCTCAACTTTTTGTTTGGTAGCAAATTTTGACTTTTTTTTTCCCTATTTAGACAAGTTCTAAAAACATGTCACCATTTAATGCTAAATCCTTCTTGGGATGCTAGCCAATGATGCAACATTTGAAATTTCAAAAAAAAATGATTCACACCAAGGATTATTAAAAATATTTTAATTCCATTTAACCCTCTCTTGATATGGGGTTTAAAATTTTAAAGTTTAAAGAATAAATTAACCATTGCATTGTTCACACAAGAGTGTGTGTGTGTGTATTATTGTACTTAAGATTGATGTACAATATTAATTAATTTTCAAGAAGGCTAGTTGAAAAAATAAAATTTACAACCTTACATTACAAAACTTTAACAAATTTAATTGAAGACCTTCCCTCATAAAGATAATAATCCAAACCATTAAAAATATTTCAATAATGTTATTAATAAACAAATGATTGAATATATTTATTGATTATAGTCAAAGTTTTAAAATATTTTGGCTACAACTAATGTTTAACACAAATTGATTTATGAAATACTTGGCCAAAGAAGAAGATCTTTTTGGTTGTCAAAATCCATGGGAATCAAACATGTCCTCTTAAAGGCATTATCCCAACTAATGAAATAACATTACAAATATAAAACATTAAGAGCATTTTTTTATGGTTATTCCTCAATTGACAAAATATTGGAATATTAATATTGGGACTATCAAACCTTTTTTTCAAGTAAATAAATATTTGGACATCATATTTCCAAACATCAATTGTAGGTACAATATTCAAATTAGGGTTGTTGAACTTTTTGTATAAAGAATAAATTATTTCTACAAAGATTTGTTGATTCTTAATTTTCAATATAATATTGAAATTAATTTGACCTTATGTTGAATTATTTGGGCATAGGATGTAAATTTTGAACATTGTTGATGTATTCCACAAAATCATTATTTTTCATCCTTTCAACTATGTTGAAAAACAATGTAACAAAATGATGAAGTCATTGTGTAAGGCAAGTAGTAAGAATTGAAAAAAATTGAATAACAAAATCATGACACATAACAACCATTGTTGGGTCGCCATAACAAATGAATTGAGAATGAACAAAGATTTCAAGCTAAGTCTTACCATAATTGAAAATCATTGATCATCAATTACAATGAAATCCAACTTGCAAGGTTTCACTAATATGAAAATTTATCTTTGAAACCTTGCCCCTTCATTTAAATTTCAAAAGAAGGTTACCTTGACATGGCATATAAATAGAGCAAGGTACGGTTCTCAATTTTTACTAGGTATCATAGGTTTTCAAATATATATAAGGTTTCAAGTGGCACCACCACAACCATTGAACATTAAAACTTCTTTTCGATTTTTCTTTTCTACCCAAAAATAAAAATAAAAATTCAGCCCCATTTTGTTATTAAATTTGTTTTGTGTTTTTGGTTTGTGCATTAGAACTTTGTGATCCTTTAGTTTTTTTTTAAAATATTGTTTTTTGTGATTTTTTTTCTTTTCTTGGGCTTGTAAGTTGAAGTTCTTTTTGTTTTGTTTGGTTCCTATTTTGTTCTTGCGGAACTCCTTTTCGAACCCCATGCATTGATGATTGTTCCTCTTGTGTTGTTGCTGTTTTTTTTGTGTTGATGTTCACTCTTCTTGTGTTGTTCTTCAATTATTGATCAATTTTTCTTTTGTTATTCTTCTTTAGTTATTGGTTAGTTTTTTTTATTGGTGTTTGATTCCTCTTATTATTAGTTGGCTCCACTTGTTTTGTTATTCCAATCCTCTTGTTGTTATTTGACTTTTTTTATTGTTGTTGTTATTTGTTTATTATTGTTTAGTTCTTATTGTTGTGTTGTTTAGGTCTTCTTTTGTTCTTGTTTATCTCTTCTTGTTGTGTTGCTTAACTCTTGTTGTGCTATTGTTTCATTCCTTTTCTTACTGTTAAACTTATATTGTTATTTCCACTTGTTTTGTTATTTTAATCCTCTTGTTGTTATTTGACTTTTTTTTATTGTTGTGGTTATTTTTTTATTATTGTTTAGTTCTCATTATTGTGTTGTTTAGGTCTTCTTTTGTTCTTGTTTATCTCTTTTTGTTGTGTTGCTTGACTCTTGTTGTGCTATTGTTTCATTTCTTTTCTTACTGTTAAACTTATATTGCTATTGTTGGTTCTTTTAAACTTAAATAGTTTTTTGACTTAATTCACATGTGTGTTGTTCGACTCCTTTTACATTGTTGATCGATTCCTCTTGTTGTTGCTTGTTAATTTGGTATTTCCCTTCACCTATTACCTATAAGCTTGGGAATGAAAAGCTTAGATTCACCATTGAGATATTTTTTCAAATATAACTTTAAAACTATGTTTCTTGTATTATTGTGTTTTTTTGTTTAGATGTTAATGTTTATCTTCCATTTACTTTGGTGAAACATAAAAATGTTGCCTTTGTAAGCATGTGCCTTTCCAAATGCATTTGTTTTGTTATCTAATTTATTTGTTGTCTTTCCTTTTTCATTAAAAAGTAGATTGTGAAACCTTTGCTTATATTTTACGTTGTTATATAATTACCTTTCCAACTATGTGGTTTTACATTGCCATATTTTGTTTCATTATTTGTGTTTGTTTTGTTGCTTCCCTTGTTTTTTCACTTGATGTGTATTATCATAGATACGAACACCATGGAATTCATTCATATGAATGTTCATCCATGACTTGTAATTAGTTTGTATCTAATTTTTAATTTAATTTCAATTCATTTTTAGTTAGATCTTAGTTGACTTTCATTTAGCTTTGAATTAATTTTTAGTTCACTTGTAGATATCCCTTAATTAACTTTTAATTCACTTTTAATTAAGTTTTAGTTTGCTTTTGGTTAATTCATAGTTCATTATTAGTTCCCACGTGGATGGACATGAATCACACATGGGTGCACATGGGTGAACATGGGCCACATGTAGGATTGAAGTTTTTTGAAATTTTTTTTTTATCAGGTGTCCAATGGACATAAATAGAGGTAGAATCCCACATTGCCTATAGTATGTTCAACACTAATTTTGGGTATGTATATTTGTTGTGATCTTGTTTTGTTCTTGTCATGTTTTTGTAATAAATGTTTTTTACATTCACATTGTACACACATTGTGTTTTTTCTTCTGTTTTTTTTATTCCATGACTTGGATTTAGAACTAAGCTTGCCTTCATTCATGTGGTTTGGAAATCTTGTTGTTTAATTTTTTTTGTGTTCATGACATTTACGTCTATATTAAAAGAATATTCAATGGTAATTGGATTAGATAGTTTAGACTATGGAATTGGAGATGTCATGTTGATACTTAACATTACATTGTGCAATTAAAAAATGTAAGTTCAAACATTAGTAAATAAAAAAAACATGTTCAATTCAATTGTGGCAAGTTGTACTTGTTTTGTTCTTCACATTGTCTATTATTATAATGAAAAAAGATATAAAGATACTTGGAGTGAACATTTAGATTATGGATGTAAATTAAAACCCAATTGTAAAATATAGTTTGCATGGTGAAGATTCGGCTACTATATTTTTGGTAGTTGTTCTTAATGATGACGTGCAACAAAGTGTGAAACACAAGCTTGACTTTTATGAACAAAAAATCATTTTCCCAAAAAAAGACCTATTGAATGTTTAATGTTGTTGATTGTTTTTATATAACCTTTCTATACTTATATTTATTTTTCAATATAAACAAATTTCAATTCAAGTTGTCTTCCAAATGCTGAATGTGATCAAGTTTTTTAGTTCAAATAAGTTTTTAGTGTAAATAAGTTTCTATGTAAATATTTTTCTCCAATACAAGCAATTTTCTATTCAATT
>Ga0209611_10001950_pt1 | contig 36033 bp, 33 predicted proteins | sample S1TSphgellanicum_3_FD_187693 | JGI IMG/M metagenome (GOLD analysis project Ga0209611, IMG submission 187693) | Host-associated microbial communities from peat moss isolated from Minnesota, USA - S1T2_Fc - Sphagnum magellanicum MG (SPAdes) (version 2) | ecosystem: Host-associated > Plants > Peat...
ATCGCATTGCGCCGCTGCGACGGCATCACTTCAGTCTTTCCAATCTCAGGTCGGCTCGGCGTCATCGACTTCAAGATGCCATTCAGGAATTTCACGCTGTCGCCCCCCGCAGCTCGTGCATTTACGGATAATACTATACCAACATTGCGCTGACGGCGATCACGGTTCTGCTGAACGACATATGTCGCTGAGCAGCGCGCGCATGCACGACATATGTCGCTGGCCGGCGCGCGCATGCACGACATATTCGGCGGGCCGCACGTGCGCATCCACGACGTGTGTGCGCGGCGCGAGCCAGCGCATCATGCGCTCCGCCCAGACGCGAGCGGGCGGCTCTGTCATAACCTTCGCCGAATTCACCATATCGTCGATGGTGCTAGACTATTCTGGTGTTGCGTAATCGCATTCTCAGCGTCTGTGCTGTGCTGCAGTTGGGTGCCGTGAATGCCGCGTCGGCCGACACGTCGCCGCTGCCGGCCCCCGTGTACACCATTGCCGGCAGCTGGCGGTTGGGCGGCGACGGCGGCTGGGATTTGCTGGCCCTCGAAGCGAGCGGCGCCCGCCTGTTCGTCAGTCGTGGCGACCGCGTCGACGTGTTCGAGACCGTGAGCGGCAAGCTCGCCGGGACCATCGCCAATACCGCGGGCGTGCACGGCATCGCATTCGCGCCGGCGCTCAAGCGCGGGTTTACCAGCAATGGCCGCAGCAATAGTATTTCGGTCTTCGAACTCGACACGTTGAAGATCATTCAAAGCGCGCCGGTCTCGGGAAAGCAGCCGGACGCGATCATCTACGACCCGCAGCAGAATCACATCATCGCCGGCAACGGCGATTCCGCCAACCTGTCGGTGCTCGATGCCAGCACGCTGCAGATTCTCGCCACCGTTCCGCTTCCCGGTCCGCCGGAACTCATGGCCGTCGACCCGTCGGGAACCTTGTATGTCAACATCCGCACTGAATCGGCCAAGCTGGTTGCAGTCGACGGCAAGTCGCTCGGCGTGAAGGCGACTTGGACCTTGGCCGGCTGCTCGAACCCCACGGGGCTCGCGCTAGATGCGAGCCATCACCGCCTGTTCTCTGCCTGCCAGAACCAAGTGATGGCCGTCACGGACTCGATGTCGGGGCGGCAAGTCGCCCGCGTCGCGATCGGCGGCGGATCGGACGGAGCGGCATTCGACGCGGATTTGGGCCTGGTGTTCAGCTCGAACGGCGCCGACGGCACCTTGACCGTGATCCACCAAGAGACGGCGGACGAATACCGGGTCGTCGCCACGTTGACGACGCAAACGAGCGCGCGCACCATGGCCTTGGATCCGCTCAGCCACAAGGTCTATCTGGCCGCCGGAAAGTTCGGCGCCACGCCGCCGGCGACCGAGCAGCAGCCGCATCCCCGGCCCAGCCTCGAACCCGACAGTTTTTCTATTTTGATCGCGCAACCCAAGTAGCGGGGACAGACATGAGCACGGCAATCGAAGTGGTCTGTGGGCATTGCGACTCGGTGGTTCGATTACCGGCAGAGCGCGTGCAAGATGCGCCGCGCTGCCCGAAGTGCCACTTCGCGTTGTTCGAAGGCAAACCCATCGAACTCACAGCCGCCAATTTCGAGCGGCATGTGGCGCGCAACGGCGTGCCGCTGGTGGTCGACTTCTGGGCGCCGTGGTGCGGCCCGTGCATCGCCATGGCTCCTTTCTATGAGGCCACGGCGCGCCGGATGGAACCCCAATTACGCTTCGCGAAACTCAACACGCAGGACGAACCCGGGCCCGCGGCGCAGTTCAACATCCGCAGCATTCCGACGCTGATCGTGTTCCGCCACGGCAAGGAAATCGCGCGCCAGTCGGGCTCGATGGATGCCGGTGCCCTGAGCCGCTGGCTGATCTCGGTGGTCCAGGCGGTCTAGGCCGGGCTTTGGCCCGAATGATTCATGAACGAGGACGAGTCGGGAAAGAGGCCGACTGGAGCCGTATTTTCCGGAGCGTGAAAACACGATGTCTTCCGCCGAGCACAGGCGGTTGAGCGTTCAGTTGCGGATCTTCATCGGCAGCAGCGCGATCAAGGTGATGAGTCCTGCGGCCGAGAGGTAGTAGCCGACATAGGCGACGCCGTAATGCGTCGCCAGCGATGTCGCGATCGGGGGCGCGAGCGAGGCGCCGAGTATTCCGGCGAGATTGAAGGTCAGCGACGTCCCGGTGTAGCGCACGGCGGTCGGAAACAATCCGGCCAGCGCGGCACCGAGCGGACCGTACGTCAGCCCGCTCAAGGCGAAACCGAGCGCCAGGAACAGCAGGGCGCTGCCGGTGTGATGCCCGGAAAAGAGCGGTTGGAACGCGAAGCCGAACACGATGATGAGGAGCGTTGCGATGATGAGCATGCCGCGTTCCGAAATGCGGTCGGCCGCGACGGCGGAAAACGGGATGGTCAAGCCGAAGAACAGGACGGCTATCATTTGCAGTACCAGAAAATCCTTGCGCTGATAATGCAGTGTCAGTGTCGCCCAGCCCAGAGACCACACCGTCATCAGATAGAAAACGACGAAGGTGGTGGTGGCGCCGAGCGTACCGAGCAGGATCTCGCGCGGATGCTTCGCCAGCACGACCAGGAACGGCACGCGGACGCGCTCGCCCTGCGCGATGCTGCGCTTGAAGGCGGGCGTTTCGACCAGCTGCAGCCGCACGTACAGTCCCACCAGGACCAGCGCCGCGCTCGCCAGGAACGGCGTGCGCCATCCCCAGCTGAACAGCTGTGCGTCGCTCAGCCGGCCGCTGAGCAGCAAGAACACCCCCGTCGAGCACAGAAAGCCCAGCGGCGCACCGAGTTGCGGGAAACAGCCGTACCAGGCGCGCTTGCCGGGCGGTGCGTTCTCGGTCGCGAGCAGCACGGCGCCTCCCCACTCGCCTCCCAAGCCCACGCCCTGCCCGAACCGACAGAGCGCGAGCAGCGCCGGCGCCAGCACGCCGAGCGACGCGTAGGTCGGCAGCAGGCCGATGCACACCGTGGAGATTCCCATGGTGAGGAGCGCCGTCACCAACGTCGCCTTGCGTCCGATGCGATCGCCGAAATGCCCGAACAATGCCGATCCGATCGGCCTCGCGAAGAACGCCAGCGCGAAGGTCGCGAACGACTGCAGCTGCGCAGTCGCCGGATCGCTCTTCGGAAAGAACAGCGCGGGGAACACCAGCACCGCGGCGGTGGCATATATATAGAAATCGAAGAACTCGATGGTGGTGCCGATGAGGCTCGCAAACAAGATGCGGCGCGTCTGCGGCGCACCGGGCACGGTATTCGAATCGAGCAACGCCACACTCCGGCGACTTTTTTGACAGGACGCCGATCTTACCAGTGCATTGGAACGCCTGCGGCGGAATGCGGTTGAGATTACGCGCCGATCAGGGCCTCGACGTCGCTATTGCCGGCGCATCGGAATGCCGGCGCCTGTATCCGGATGAGATGCCGTGCCGACCAGAAGCTCGACACGCCGATGTCATCGGCACATCGACATTGCCGGTGACTGATCCGGGAGATTGCGTGCAGCTCAGCGATGCGGGGCGCCACCGCCGTGCGGGCCGCCGCCCCCGCGCGGGCCGCGCGGAATCGAAGGCGCCGGACGCGACGCGGGAGCCGGCCGATAGCCATGCGACGGATGGTCGCCGCGCCGGTCGCCGCCGCGGCCGGGCCCGACGCGATAGTCCGGGCCCCAGCCACCGTACTCGTAGCCCCAGGGCTCGTAATAGCCGGCGTCGTAACCGACGCCCACGGATCCATCGACGTCCACGCCCGTGGCGACGCAGGCACTCAACAGCAGGCACACGAGGCCGGCAGCGCCCGACGCGATGGCGACCCGACGGACGGCGCTCATTGCGGTTCCGCCTTTGCACGACGGCGATTCAAGTGCGGCGTTCCCTGCGGTTCCGCCTTGCTCGACTGCGATCCAAGGACGGCGTTCATCGCGTTTCCGCCTTGCTCAATGGCGCTCTGGAGGGCGGCGCTCACTTCGGTTCCACCTTGGTGTCGCTGTCGCTCCATTCCATCAGGCCTAGCGGTGCTCCCGCGGGGTCGGCGATCACGGCCAAGCGACCGCCCTGGCGATCCACGTGCGGCTCGACCAGCACGCGCCCGCCGGCCGCCGTCGCCTTGGCCGCCATGGCTGCCGCATCGTCGACCCGGATGAAGTTGAGCCAATGCGGATGGCGCCGGACGCCATCGCGCGGCAGCTGGTTGACACTCGCGCGGGCGAAATCGTCGCTCGACAGAATCACGTGTTCAAGTCCGTCGTCGCTCGCGAGGTCAAAAACCTCGTAGGAGAATACCTCTTGGTAAAAGGCCGCCTCCGCGCCGGGGTCCTGCGCCAGCAGCGAACTCCAGATCCACTCCCCGGACATGGCGAGAAAATCCGGCGCGTCGCCGCTGCTCGAGGCAAGCAACGCGAAGACCGCACCTTCGGGATCGGTCATCACTGCCTGGCGTCCGCGCAAGGGATAGTTCTTGTCGTCCACGATGATGTGAGCTCCGTGCGCCAGCGCCGTCCGTTTCGCGGCGTCGAGATCGGTCGCGGCGATGAAGGTGAGCCACGCGGATTGCCGGTGATCGCCCGGTGAGATGGCCTTCTGGAACAAACCGCCGACCGGATGCCCATCGCTCGAGGCCAGTGCGTATTCACCGCCGCGCACCGGCACGGCTTGAAAGGTCCAGCCGAACAGGCTTCCATAGAAGCGCTCGGCGATCGCGAGATCCGGCGTCGCCAGGTCGGCCCACACCACCTTGCCGGGGTGATGCTCCGTGCTCGGCGGAGTATTGAGCGGCGGCAGTTCGGGCGCTGCCGCCCGCACCGCACCGGACGCCAGGGCGCAGATCAACAGCGCCGCGAAATGCTGATGTAAGCTCATGACCTGACAGAATGCGCGACAATGCAGAGCGCGGCCAGACGGCGGCGCGCACAGTGGTTGTGGGAATCGACCTACCTCGAGGAACGCATGCGGATCAACTCAAGCGATTTTCGGGTGGGGCAAGGCGAAAAAGTCGATCTCGGCAGGTGGCCGACGCGGGTTTCGCCTGTGTACGCCTCGAAGGATGAGTACCAGGAGCTGCTCGGCAAGCACGTCGAGGCGTTGAGCGAGCAACAACAGCTGCTGTATGCGTCGGACCGATATGCCGTGTTGCTGATTTTTCAAGCCATGGACGCGGCCGGCAAGGACGGTTCGATCCGGCACGTGATGTCGGGCATCAATCCCCAGGGTTGCCAGGTGTTCAGTTTCAAGCATCCGAGCGGCGCGGAACTGCTGCACGATTTTCTGTGGCGCACCACACGCGACCTGCCGGAACGCGGCAAGATCGGCATATTCAACCGCTCCTACTACGAGGAGGTCTTGATCGCCCGGGTCCACCCGGAAATTCTGCGCGGCGAGGGATTGTACGTACGCTCGTCCGAGGAGAAGGCGATGTGGCACCATCGCTACCGTTCCATCGTGGACATGGAAAAGCACCTGGACCGCAATGGCACCCGGATCATCAAGTTCTTCCTGCACCTATCCAAGGAGGAGCAGCGCAAGCGCTTCATCGAGCGCATCGACCATCCGGACAAGAACTGGAAATTCAGCCAAGCCGACGTCCAAGAGCGGAAATTCTGGAGCCGCTACATGCGGGCCTACGAGAAATGTCTGAGCGAGACCAGCACGAGGCGCGCTCCTTGGTACGTCGTTCCCGCCGACGACAAGCTCAACAGCCGCCTCATCGTGTCGCGCATCATCCTGGATACCGTGTCGGCGCTGAAGCTGGAATTTCCAAAGGCCAGCGCCGCGCGCCGCCGCGAGCTGCGGGCGCTGCGCAAGTCGCTGGCCAAATGAGCCGGAATTTCTCCGGCACCCGAAGTGCTGAAGCTTCCGCACGTTGCTCCCACGATTGTCAGATGACAATGAGCTTCCATGCCAGAAGGAAGGAGATGGCGGAACACAGAAACAACCGACACCACAACGAGCCAATATCGAACGACGTGGTGTTTCTTTTTCGTTATCCAAAACCCTGCAATGTAGGGAAATCCGGCCTCCCCGGAGTAGAGCGCACAAGCGCCCAAGGCAGCAAAGGTGAGTCGTTCACGACCCGAACGGGTTCAGCGGGGTGTGTCATCGAACGTGTCTCAGGCAAGCTCTCTGAGCTACCCCTGGTAGCGCGTAACGCCGTCTACGACCGTGCGCAGGACCTTGATGTCCTTGATCTTGCCCGCGTCGATCGTGTGCAGGTCTTCGGCTAACATCACGTAATCGGCGAATTTGCCCGGCGTGATCGATCCTTTGACCCGTTCCTCGCGTGTCGCATATGCGCCATTCAACGTATTCACCTGCAAGGCCTCAGCCACGCTGATACGTTGATTCGCGCCCCATACTTCGCCATTCCAACCGGTGCGCGTCACCATGCCCTGGATGCCCATGAGCGGCGAAAACGGACCCGGGTCGAAGTCCGATCCCGCCGCAGCGGGCACTCCCGCGTCCATCAATGTGCGAAAAGCCATGCAGCGCTTCATGAGCGCCTCGCCATAGAAATGAAACTTGTCGGGATTGTAGTAAGCGTACGAAGTAAACAACGCCGGGACAGCGCCGATGGCTTTAATTCGACGTACCAGTTCGTCATTGACGAGAGTGCAGTGCGTGATCTTCGGACGAGCGTCAGGTTGCGGCACCAAACGCAATGCGCGCTCATAGGCTGTAAGTACGTGATCAATGGCGACATCGCCGTTGGCGTGGCAGTTCATCTGTATGCCGGCCCGATGCACGCGCTCACACCAGGTGTTCAGCACGTCTTGCGATTCGGTCAAATTGCCCCTGTAGCCAACCTTGCTCCCGGGGTACGGCACGCTCATGGCCATGGTGCGTTCCGAGAATGATCCGTCAACGCCATGCTCGCAGGTTGCACCCAGTCGCAACCACTCATCCCCAAGGCCGGTCGCCATGCCGCCGGAGATCATTGCTTCCAATTCCGGACCGTCCGCCTCGTAGCTCACGCGATGCAGGAGGTCGCCGCGTTCGCGCACTTGCTGAAGTGCGTGGAGATTGCCACTTTCATGACATACGCTCGTGAGCCCGAATCTCACGAACTGCTTGGAAATATACGCCAGCCCGTCGCGGTCGCGCCGCAACGCCTCTTCCCCCACATATTGGCGACGCTTGCCCACCGCATCGATATGCGTGCGCGCATTGTCAGTCACCCGCCCCGTCAGTTCTCCATTGGCATCACGATCGTAGGTGCCACCCGGAGGATTCGGCGTCGATTTGCCAACGTCGGCCATTTTAAATGCTTTGCTGTTGTAGAAAGCCGTATGGCCGCCGCGGTGAATCACCACAACCGGCAGGTCGTTGGATACCAGATCCAGATCGTGCACCGTCAGGGCACGCTCATCCTTGGACTTGGTGTCGTCGTAGAAATACCCTTCCACCCACGTATCGGCTGGAGTACTTGCCGCCCGCTCGCGAAGTTTGTCGATGATCGAGGCAATACTGACGAATTCAACGTCGTATGGATTGCCCACTAGGGCCTCATACAAGAGTTCGTTGCCCGGGGCATGGTTGTGGCTGTCATTGAAGCCCGGCACGATGGTCATGTGCTGCGCATCGAAGATCTCGGTGTTTACGCCGGCGAGCGCACGGATGTCGGTCGTGCTGCCGACGGCCACAAAGCGGCCGTCTTTGACCGCGAAAGATTCGGCCGTGGGTCGACGCGAATCCACCGTGTAAACCTTACCGTTGACCACGATGAGGTCAGGATCCCGCGCCCTCATTTCGCCGGCGGCCCGGACCAAACTTCCCCGACCTAGTACGGCAAGGCCGGCTGCGGTCAGACCGAGAAATGATCGGCGATTCAGCATATGGTTTTCATCAGAACATGGTGTCCCAGTTTGTGCCCGAGTCTTCTGTTAGTAGCCACTCACGGGAACGATGGCATTCTACAACGCGAACGCCGGCTTACCGTAGCGATTCAGTTACGTAGGCGCCGTCATAGGGAGCTGCCAAAAACTCAGGCAGGCGTTCCGCTGTCCCGGAAATGGTCTGCAGTGTCGGGAAGTTCGATGCCGGCACTACATCCGGAATCATCTGTTGGGTGAAGTACCATGCGACGGCAATGGTCACACCAGCTTGGTTGATGGCCGCGCTTGTCACAGCGGGTCGCTTGGAGGAGAGTTCCGTCTCCAGCAACTGATATGCAGAAAGAAGTTGACCGGTTACCCGGTTGACCCAAGGCTCGTGCAATTTCTCCGGCGGTCTAAGGTTGCGCTCGTAGATAATTGCAACAGTTTTCTCGCACGCAGCGAGGGCCAAACCGACGTGGCGTAGAGCGTGTTGTCGTTCGGCATGCGCATGCGGCATCAGGTTCCTTCTGACGCCGGCGAGCGTCTCCGCATACTCAATGATCAAAGTGGAATCCATCAGCACTTCCCCGTCGTCGCACACCAACGAGGGCGCCTTCACCACGGGGTTGATCTGGCGGAATTGCTCGAAGGTTCTGAAGACCGAAAAAGAGCGATGTTCGAAACGCAAACCTAGCAACTGCAGGGAAATGGCTACACGGCGTACGTATGGCGAGTCGAGCATTCCGATCAATTGCACGGTTGCGGGTCTCCTTGCGAACGGTGTTCAAGATTAGAATAGCCAAATTTGCATACGCAATCAGCTACGAATTTTAGACCGCCCTCGACCCGAAGCCGTCAGTGACGACCGTCCGCTCCATCATCATCGTCTTCTGCACGGCGACATGGTATGTTTTAGCCATGCGAACCGGCCGAACCCTGCGTGTGGGACTTGCACTGATGCTGTCGCTGCTGCTGCTGCCGCTGCGCAGCTTTGCCGCGATGCCGGAATGTGCGGCAGCGGTCGATTCGCCGGCGCCTGCGCATCGCTGCTCTGACGAATCGCCGGCGCAGCACACCGAGTCTGCTAACGGCGATTCTTCGCACCATGACGGTTCTGCCCACGCCGCCGCTTCTGCGCACCACGACGGTTCTGCGCACCACGACGGTTCTGGGCACAACGACGGTTCTGGGCACAACGACGATTCTTCGCACCAGACCGATTCGGCGCGTCACCACGAGTGCGGCAGCTGCCACTGCGGCGCCGCGATCGCCGTGACCGCCATTCACTGGACCGCCCCCTTCCTGCCCGCCTCTCCCACCTGGGATATCGTCCACAGCTCTGCTCCCTCGGTCGCGCTCGACCGCCTGGATCGTCCGCCGCGCCACGCCTCCGGCTGAATGGCCGCGGCATTGCCGCGTTTTCGATCCATTGATGAGATCGCCAGGCACCGGCAGATCGTAGGAGGGACGCCGCGCTACGCGCGGCGCCATCCTTCGCCCGGTTGCAAGCCGGCGTTTCTCGCGGGGAATATAATGAACATTCCGTCAAGCGCCTTGACCCGCGCGAAGGCGTTAACCTGCGTCGCGGCGTTAACCTGCGTCGCGGCGTTAACCTGCGTCGCGGCGTTAACCCGGATCGCGGCGTTAACCCGGTTCGCAGCGTTAGCCCGAATCGCAGTGTTAGCCCGATTCTCGGCGTCAACCCGGACCGCGGCGCTCCTGGGCGCGATCGCGCTCGCCGGCTGCGCCACATTCTCCGGCGACGGCGGCTTCGACCGCGTCGCGGCGCAAACACGCCAGCATCTCGACAAGGAGGTGCGCTGGCCGCGCACGGAGACCGAACGCGCCCGCAGCGATGCGGACGTTGCGGCGCTGCTGCAGCATGCGCTGTCCGCCGAAGATGCGGTGCAAGTGGCGCTGCTCAACAACCGCGCGCTGCAAGCGTCCTTCGAGGAGCTTGGCATTTCCGAAGCCGATCTCGTGCAATCGGGCCGCATGCAGAACCCGACGTTCAGGTTTCGGCACGCGAGCGTCGGGGCGTCGTACGACATCGAAGAAGCTGTGAGCTTCAACGTACTGTCGCTGCTCGCCGCGCCGAGCGCGCACGCGATCGAGAAACGCCGCTTCGCAGAAGTACAAAGTGCGGTCCTCATCGCCGTGGTGCAATTGGCGAACGACACACGGCAGGCGTTCTACGCCGCGGTCGCGGCGCATCAGGCGGTGAAGTATTCGGCGCAGGTGAAATCGGCGGCCGACGCCTCCGCGGAACTGGCGCGGCGCATGCTCGCCGCCGGAAATTGGAACCTGCTCGATCACGCCCGCGAGCAGGCTTTCCAAGCCGATGCCGCCCAGCGCCTGACTCATGCCGAGTGGGTCGCGGATTCCACGCGCGAGAAGTTGCAGAGCCTGATGGGGCTTGCCGGTTCCGAACCGGCGCTCGAGATCCCCGAACGCCTGCCCGACCTGCCGCCGAGCATCGAGGAACTTCCCGACGTCGAGCAGGTCGTCCTGCAGAACCGCCTGGATCTGCGGCTGATGCGGCTACAGATCGATGAAACCGCCCGTCGGCTTGGGCTTACCCGGGCGAGCCGCTTCATCAATGTGCTCGATGTGGCGCCCACGCGGATTCTGCAAGGCAGCGCGGCGCAGCCCTATGAGCGCGGCTACGAAATCACCTTGGAGGTGCCGATATTCGACGGCGGCACGCCGCGGCTGCGGCGCGCCGAGGCGGTCTATTCCCAGGCGGTGGACCGCTACGCGCAGGCCGCCGTCGATGCGCGTTCGCAGATACGCCGGGCGTACGCCGCCTATCGCGCAACCTTCGACATCGCGAAACGGCGTCGCGACGACATCGTACCCGCGCGACGCGTGATCGCCGCGCAAAACCTGCTGCGCTACAACGCGTCGCAGATCAGCGTGTTCGAACTATTGAGCGACGCGCAGGCGCAAATAGCCAGCGTCGATGACTACACGCAGAGTGTGCGCGATTTCTGGATGGCCAAATCCGAACTCGACGGCGCGTTACTCGGCAATTTTTAGCGTTACAAACTCAACGCAAAGGAAATCAGCATGCTCACCCGAAGAAGTTTTTTTTGCGGCGGTGCCGGCCTGGCTGCGGCGGCCACGGTTGCCCGAAGCGCGCTCGCGGCGCTGCCGGAAATCGTCACGTCCGATTCGCCGCGCATGCGGGTCCCCCCGGCACCGCCGACCGGCCGTCCGTTTCATCCGGTGGCGACCTTGAATGGCTGGAGCCTGCCGTGGCGCATGCGCGGCGGCGTCAAGGAATTTCACCTGGTCGCCGAACCCGTCATACGCGAGATCGCTCCCGGCATGCAGGCGAACCTGTGGGGTTACAATGGACAGTCGCCGGGTCCGACCCTCGAGGTGGTCGAAGGCGATCGGGTGCGTATCTTCGTCACCAATCGGCTGACCGAACCCACCAGCATTCACTGGCACGGTCAACGCCTGCCCAATGGCATGGACGGTGTCACCGGGCTCAATCAACCGTCGATCAAAGCGGGGCAAACCTACGTCTACGAATTCACGGCGCAGCGCGCCGGAACCTTCATGTACCACCCGCACGCCGACGAGACCACGCAAATGGCGATGGGCATGATGGGCTTTTGGGTGACGCACGCCGCCGATCCCTCCTTCATGCGTGTGGACCGCGACTACGTGTTGCTGTTGAACGCGTACGACATCGACCCCGGTACCTACACCCCCAAAGTCAGCACCATGCTGGATTTCAACTTGTGGACCTTCAACAGCCGCGCCTTTCCGGGCACCGATCCCATGGTCGCCCGCCTCGGTGAGCGCGTGAGGATTCGCGTCGGCAACCTCAGCATGACCAACCATCCCATCCACCTGCACGGCCATGAATTCGAGGTGGTGGGTACCGACGGGGGTTGGACGCCGCCCGCTGCGCGCTGGCCGGAGGTGACGACGGACATCGCCGTCGGTCAGATGCGCGCCATCGAATTCACCGCAAGTGCGCCAGGGGACTGGGCGTTCCACTGCCACAAGAGTCATCACACCATGAATGCCATGGGCCATTCCGTTCCGACGACGCTGGGCGTGGAGCAGGCGGACCTCGCGAAGCAGATCGCCGCGCTGGTGCCCGATTACATGCCGATGGACAGCGGCTCGATGGGCGACACGGCGATGGACGCGGGCTCGATGGGCGACATGCCCATGGACGCGGGCTCGATGGGCGACATGGCAAAACACGGCGGCTCGATGGGAGACATGGCGAAGGATGGCGGCTCAATGGGCGACATGGCAATGTCCATGCCGTTGCCCGACAACACGCTGCCGATGATGACCGGAACCGGCCCTCACGGCGGGATCGAGATGGGCGGCATGTTCACCGTCATGAAGATCCGCGCGGAGCTCGCGGCTCACGACTACCGCGATCCCGGTTGGTATCGCGCCCCGGCCGGCAGCGTCGCGTATCCTTGGGCCGGCGAAACACCGCCGCTGCGGCGCGGCGGTTAGCCGTCTCGTGGATTCGCGAAATAGGTCAGCCGCATCGGCAATCAGTGATGCCGCAGGTCGGTCGCGGCCAGCAACCAGTGATGCCGCAGGTGAATCGCGGCCAGAAATTCGAAATATTTCAGCTGCATTCGCATCAGTGCTCACCTCGGCAATCAGTGATGCCGCAGGTGAGTCGTGGCCAGCAACCAGCGCACCGGTTCGCCCAGCAACTCATAGATTGCGGCCTGGGCTTGCCCCAGCGCCGCGGGGTTCGGCAGCAAGCTTCTGAGGGTGACCAAGGGCCCGGCACGCATGCCGGTGGGTGCCGGGACGGCCTCGATACCGGCGGCGGTGAACTCGTGCATCGAACGCCACATGTGAGTGGAGTGAGTCACCAACACCACGCGCGTGATGTGCTCTGTTCGGAGCAGGCGAACCGAGTTGGCCGCGTTTTCATAGGTGTCGTACGCGGCATCATCGACCCAGCGCGGAGTGATGCCGAAGATTCGCTGCAGCGTGTCGCTCATCGCATGGGCTTCGATGCGATAGCCGGTCACCAGGACGGGCAATCCGGTCTTTTGCTGAAGGTAGGCGCCGTAGCTCAGCCTCTCGAGCATCGTCCCTTCGGCCGCGGGACCGCCGTATTCCGGCGCAAAATTGCGCTGTCCGCCGCCGCCCAGAATCACGATGGCCTGGGCGCGCTCGGCGCTCTGCAGATCGACGACCGGATAATGCTCCGTCATCCGCACCAACGCATTGGCGACCACCGGCATCGACAGCAGCCACAGCAGCCCCAAACCGAGCGCCAGGCAGGCGCGCGCCAGGCGCGGACGTCTGTTCAAAAGCAACAGGCCGAGGACGCACAGCAAGATCAGTCCGTCGGGCGGCAGCAAAAGCGTCTTCAAGGCCGTCTTCAATTTCAGTAGCATCAGCATCTATGTCACCTACTTTCACCGTGTTCATCGCCGCGAGCCTGGTTCTCGCAGTCACGCCGGGACCCGGCGTGATATTTCTCGTCACGCGCACCCTGGGTCAGGGACGCGAGATCGGCCTGGCGTCGGTCGCCGGAGTGGCCATCGGCAACTTTGGCAATGCCTCGATCGCCTCGCTCGGGCTTGCCGCGATCTTCGCGGCATCAACGCGCGCCTTTCTGTTCGTGAAGCTCGCCGGCGCAGCCTACTTGGTGTTGCTCGGTTTGCGTACTCTTGCATCGCCTTCCCGGGCGACGCCGACCGCTTCGCTGCGGCCGGCGTCGCGTCGCGATGCGTTTCGCGACGGTTTTCTGGTCGCCCTTCTCAACCCCAAGACGGCATTGTTCTTCGCCGCCTTCCTGCCGCAATTCATCGGCTCCTCGGGCTCGCCTCTGGCCCGAAGCGTGATGCTGGGCGGCGTGTTCGTGCTGATCGCCGTGTGCACGGACACGATTTATGTGCTGGCCGCCGGAGCGATCGGACCCAGGATCGGCAACCTCCTCGGCGTGCGCTCCGTGGGCCGCTACGTGGCGGGCACCACGTTCATCGCGCTCGGCTTGATTCTGGCGCTGACGGGCTCGAATCGGCCGCACGCCGTGCAAGGTGTCCGCTAGCAACCTGTCGGACTTTTGGCCCCGCGGACCATTCTCGGAATTCCGCCCGGCAACGCGGCACGTCTCGCAGCGGCGCGCTCAGCGGCCGTCGAGCCGGTCCTTGCAGTAGTTGAACACGCAGTTCCCCGCAATGCTCGCCGCGAACAGCGCCAGCGAGGCGGGAATCACCTCGAATACCTTGTGCATGCCGAGCCAATTCACCGGCGCATCGATCCATTGCACGAAAGCGGCGATGCGGCCGTCGTCGCCGTCCTTCACGCAGCAGCGAACCAGCCACATTCGCAGACCGTCGTTGAGGCCGATGTGGGTCCACTCACCGTCGCGGAACCAGCGGTAAGTCTGAAGTGCCACGAGATATAAAAACGCCACTAGAAAGCCGTAGCCGACCGTCGCGCCGATGACGCTCATGATTTTCAAGCGCATCTCGCGGGTGATCATGACGAGGCTCCGGCGGCCGGCGGACAGCTCTTCACTTCGAGTCGCATGATGCGTCCGCTTTCGCCCTGCAGGTCCGCGGTATTCAACGGGCCGTCGGTCGGCTTCAAATCAATGTCGATCCAGTACACATTGCCGGTGCGCTTGCGGTCGGTGACCACCGGGTTGAAGCCGAGCGCCTGCGCTTGGGCAACCCGGGCCTGCGCCCGTTTGGATTCGCTGTAGAGACCGAGCGAGATCACCGATACATCCCCGGGACCGGGCATCTCCAACGCATCGTCGATTCCGCCTGCTTTGAGCTTTGCCAGGATTTCATCGCTTGCGGCCCGCAAGGACGGGAGCGGCAGATAAACCCAGACGCCGGCCCAAATTTCGCCGTCCGCGACCCGTTGCCGTGGATCGTAGCCGCCGCCGCGCAGGGTGATTGCGGCATGAGCGGCCTCGGAGACGTCGCGAAATGGGCCGACAGTCGTACAGCGCGTCCGGTCCACCAATCCGCCTGCGGAATTATCGGCGCGTACGGAATCGGTGCGGGCACCGTTGCCGGCTGTCACGGCGACGCCGGCCGGAGCGGCGTTGCCCACGACGGGGCTGCCAGCGGCGGCGCTGCCTGGGGCGGCGCCCACGCCAGGGCTGCCGGCGGCGGCGCTGCCTGGGGCGGCGCCCACGCCAGGGCTCCCGGCGGCGGCGCTGCCTGGGGCGGCGCCCACGGCGGTGCTGCCGGCGGCGGAGCTGCCCATAGCGGGGCTAACGACGGGGTTGCCCGCGGCGAGCGACACGGGTTGAGGCGCCGCAGACTCGGAGGCCAATTTCAACGTCGGTAGCGCGGGCTCGGCCGCCGGTATGTTCCCGGCGACACCGCGCGCCCACAAAAAATAGGCGACGTTGGCGAGCACCAAGCACACGGCAATGCTTTTCAACAAGCTCAAACGGCATCCTCATTCACGCGCAAGCTCGCCTCACCCGACACGAAGCGCTGCACTCGATCCGCGGTCTCGAGCAGCAGAGCCCCTTCCTGATCCACGCCACGCGCCGTGCCCGCGATCGCCGTGCCCGCGAGCATCACGCGTGCCGCCCGCCCATGCAGTGCGTCGAGCGCCGTCCAGGCATCACGAAATGCGGCAAATCCCTCGCGCTCGAATTGTCCCAGCATACTCAAAAGCTCGTCCAAGATGGCTCCGGCAATCACATTGCGCGACGGCGGGCTGGCGCAGGCGTCCGCCACGGCAGCAACCACGGTGCCGGCCGCTTCGATCTCGGTCCGGGCAGCGGGCGGAAGGTCCACATTCACTCCCACACCGACGACGACGTGGGCCGGACCGCCGGGCTCTGCCCGCACTTCGATCAGCACTCCGCCGAGCTTGCGGTCGCGGTACCAGATATCGTTGGGCCATTTGAGAGTCACTCCTTTCGCGCCCGCACGCACCAAGGCGCGCCAGACGGCCACTCCAACGGCCAGACTCAGCGCCGGCAAGCGAGTCCCGTCGCTGAAGGTCCAGGACAGCGACAGCGCCACGGCGGCGCCGAACGGCGATATCCAGCGCCGCCCCTGTCGGCCGCGGCCGGCATTCTGCAGTTCGCTCAAGCAGATATCGGCGCTGCCGCGAGGCGGCGGCGCCGCCGCGAGCAGACGGGTGTTGGTGGAGTCGACTTCGAACAACACCTCGAGAGTGCGAGTGCGCGCTTTGCGCGACGCACCAAGCTGTGCGCCGATGCGCTGCGCATCCAAGAGCTCCACTCCGCGCGACAAACGGTAGCCGCGCCGCGGCACCGTCTGCACCTCCAGGCCCAAGGTGCGCAAGCCCTCGATGCCCTTCGACACCACCGCCCGGCTCACCCCGAGTTGCTGCGCGAGCCACGTTGCGGATCGCAGCCGGCCGTCCGCCAGCAAGACGAGCAGCTGCGGCGGGCCCCTGTGGCTCGGGAACGAATCAGCCATGAACTGCGGTCGGTTCATGCGGCTCGAGGTCGGAACAGCCATAAGCGGCGCACGCGATTTTCCTGGCCGGCGCGCATGCGCGCGATGTTGCCGCGATGCGTGTAGACCACGAAGGCCAGCATCGCCGCGCAGAAAATCAGCAGCGGCGTGTTCTCCGGCTCGAGAATCCAGACGGCGGCCAGCAGTACGACGCCCGACAGCATGGTCGCGAGTCCGACGTATCCGGTCAGCACCAGCACGACGCACCAGCTCACGAGCAGCGGCACGAGCAAACGCAGTTCGAGGGCCGCGATCACTCCCACCACGGTGGCCGCGCCCTTGCCGCCACGAAAGCTGAACCACACGGGATAGACGTGCCCGACGACCACCGCGAAGCCGCAGGCCAGCGTCAGCCACTCGCGAGGCAGGCTTGAATCGAAGCCGATGCCGGGCAGTGCGAGCGCCGGCAGCCAGCGCACCGCGACGACACCCTTCGCGATGTCGACGATGAGGACCAGCAGCGCGAACACCTTGCCCTGGGTGCGCAGCGCATTCGTGGCGCCCGCATTGCCGCTGCCCATGTTGCGAATGTCGACGCCGCGCAGAGCGCCCAGGATCAAGCTGCCGACCAGCGTTCCGAGCAGGTAGGCGATGACGATCTTGGCGCCGAGTTCCAGCATGGCCGCAATTATGGCATTCCTTGGATTGGCGCCCTAACAGGCTGTCGGATCTGAAGGTCAATCTAAGCGGCAGGCTGCCGGCGGCGTTTCGGCAGGTGGATTTCCGCCAGCATGCAGCGCACGCCGCCGCCGCCGATGCGCTCGATCGTGGGGATCGCCGCCGGCAGAATCGCCGCGTGCGATTCCAGGACCCGCCGTTGTGCCGGCTCGAGGCTGCGCCACGCCGTGGTCGAGAGTGCGATCACGGGACCGCGCGCGGCGGCGAGCTCGAGGATATTGGCGGCGAACTCCTGCATCTGCTGCAGACGGAGGTCGACGATGTCACGGCCGGCCGCGTGCAATTTATTGAACACGGCGGCTCGTTGCGCGGGTCCCTGGATGGCCTCGCCGCAGAGCACCGCGAAGCGCGTGCCGATCGACATGACGACATTGGTGTGATAGACGAGCTGCGCGCCGGCAGCCGCGGATTCGAAGGTCACGAGCTCATACTGCATGAGCTGCGCGAACTGCCCGAGCACGTCGAGGTCGGTGCGTGGGGACAGACTGGCGTACGCGATCCGATTCGGCCGATCGAGCACGAGGCTGCCCGTGCCCTCGAGGAATTTTCCCTCGGACTCGCGATGCGTCAGGTCGACGGTGCGCGACACGTGGAATCGCCCTTCGCGCACCACTTGCTCGAGAATCTCCGGGCGCCGCTCCGCACGCCTGTTCGCCGCCAACATGGGATACAGCGCGACCGTGCCGTCGGCGTGCGAACTCATCCAGTTGTTTGGAAAGATGGCGTCGGGCTTTGCCGGATCCGCGCTGTCCGGCGCGATCAGCACTTCGACCCCGGCCTGCTGCAGCGCCTTCGCGAGGCCGTCGAATTCAAGCAGCGCAAGCGACTGCGCTTCCTGCGGGACGGAGAGCGTCTCGGGCTGCTGGAACGCATTGCTGGCGGCGGTTTGCGGATTGAAGCCGAAGCTTGCCGGCCGCACCATCAGCACCGTCGCGGCAGTTTGCCGCTCCCGATCGGAATAAACGGGTGCCGCCATGTCGACACTATATCAGCCGGGCCATGGCAGGCCGCTCAATATAAAGTCCGCAATGGCAGGCCTCAACTCAATGTAAAGTGCCGCGCAACGAGAGCCGCTGCAATGCCCGTTGACAAGACCTGCCGGATCCATCAGTGGGCCGCACGGTGTTGAAGAGCCGCGCTGTGGGAGGCCGCTGCAATGCCCGTTGACAGACCCCGCCAGTTTCATCATGGTTGCAGGCTTGCCTGCGTCAATCGCCAAATCGTCGTTGCTGCTCGCGTTCGCCCTTACGGTGGTCGATGCGCGCGGGGCGTTGTCGCCAGTAGCAGACAGGCCGCCCGCGGGCTATCCCTTCAGCTTCGAGACATTGCTGGCGGAGGCCAAGCGCCGCGCGGCCACGCCCTACTCGCCGCAGCACAATCGCCTGCCCGCAGGCCTCGACAAATTGAGTCCGGAGCAATACCGCAGCATCCGCTTCAATCCGGACGCCGACATCTGGCGGTCCGAAGGGTTGCCGTTCCGGTTGGAATTGCTGCGCGCCAATGCGAATCTGCAAACCACGGTCACGGTCTCCACCGTCGACGGCGGCATGGCCCAGGATCTCGTGGCAACGCCGGAGATGTTCCAAATGGAGTCGGCGTTTTCGGCGCAGTTGGGCAAGGTGTCGCTGCCGCTGTCCGGGTTCCGGGTGCGCAGCCACATCAATTCCAACAAGGTGTGGGACGAATTCCTGGTGTTTCAGGGTGCGAGCTACTTTCGCGCGGTGGCCAAGAACCTGTTGTACGGCTTGTCGGCTCGCGGCCTCGCGGTCAACACGGCGGAGCCCTCCGGCGAGGAGTTTCCGGCATTCACGCATTTCTGGATCGAGCAGCCGGGCCCGCGCGCAAACACACTCGTCATTTATGCATTGCTCGAAAGCGAATCCGCCACCGGCGCGTACCGGTTCACGGTGCAGCCCGGCGTCGACACCGTGATGGAGGTTGAACTCACGCTGTTTCCGCGCGCGGAAATGCGCGTCGTCGGCATTGCTCCGCTGACATCGATGTTCCTGTTCGACGAAACGAATCGCGGCCGCCTGGATGACTATCGGCCCGAGGTGCACGACTCCGACGGACTGCAGGTTGAGACGAATTCCGGTGAACAGATTTTCCGTCCGCTCGCCAATCCGATCAAGCTGCAGGTGTCGACCTTCACGACGCAGCAGCCGCACGGCTTCGGCCTGGTACAGAGATCGCGGCAGCAGAGCGACTTCGAGGATTTCGATGCGCAGTACGAGCGCCGCCCGAGTGCCTGGGTCGAACCGCAGGGCGACTGGGGCGCGGGCTCGGTGGAACTCGTCGAGATTCCCTCGGGGCGCGAGACCAACGACAATATCGTCGCGTTCTGGCGCCCGACGCAGGCGTTGACGCCCAGCCACCCGGCGCATTTTGCCTACCGCCTCACCTGGGACGCCGAGCCGCCCCAGCCTAAGAACCTGGGCAAGACCGTCGCCACGCGTTCCGGAGCCAGTCTCGACGGCAAGCGGCGCGTGTTCCTGCTGGATTTCGTCGGCGCCGGCGACAAGGTCGACGGTCTGCGCCTCGACCTGGGTTCCTCCGCCGGGAGAATCTCGAACTCTGCACTCATGTCGAACGGCGCATTGCATGGTCTGCGCGCCGGCTTCGAATTGGATCCGCGCGACGCCGATCTGATCGAATTGCGGCTGCGTATCATGCGCGGCGATCAACCCGTCACCGAAACCTGGCTGTATCGATGGACCTCCAGCTGAAGCCGGCCGCCGCCTTCGAACGGCACAGCGCCTCCGGCGGAATGCCGGCGGAACAGCCGTTGGACATGCCGCCGCAGGACCTGCGCTACAAACCGGCGCGCCGGCCGAGACGCCGCACCGGCGTCACGGTGTGGTACGCGCGCTTCATTCTTCTGGCGAGCACCTGCGGCATCACCACCTACGGCGTCTATCAGATGCTGCAGGTGGTGCGTTTCGCCAGCATGACCTGGCTGCAGGGAACGATGATATTTTTCTTCGCGGTGTCGCTGGGCTGGATCGCATTCTCGTCGGGCTCGGTGCTCGCCGGGGCATCGAAGCGGCGCGACCCCAAGCCGGATCCCACCGGCCGCGCAACGCTCACCGCGCTCGTCATGCCGATCTACAACGAGGATCCCGTGCGCACCACCTCGGCGCTGCGCGCCATGGCGGAAGCTCTCGGCCAGATCAAGGCGGCTCAGAGCTTCGAGATCGTGATTCTCTCCGACTCGACCAACGCCGATGCCTGGATCCGCGAGACCCTGAGCGTCGATCAGCTGCGCAGGTCGCTGGCCTCCGTGATGCCGGTCTGGTATCGCCGCCGCTGGCAGAACATCGCGCGCAAATCCGGCAACATCGAAGACTTCGTCACGCGCTGGGGCGGCCGCTACGAGCACATGATCGTGCTCGACGCCGACAGCTTGATCGACGCGCCGACGCTGCAGCGGCTGGTGCTGACCATGGAGGCGGATCCGAACCTCGGGATCCTGCAGACCGCGCCGCAGCTCATCGGCGCGACCACCTTCTTCGGCCGCCTGCAGCAATTCGCGGCCTGCGTCTACGGACCGGTCATCACGCGCGGACTGAGTGCATGGTCGGGCGACAGCAGCAATTATTGGGGCCACAACGCCATCATCCGCATGGCGGCGTTCGCCGAGAACTGCGGCCTGCCCAAGCTCGAGGGCCGCAAGCCGTTCGGCGGCTTCATCTTGTCGCACGATTTCGTGGAAGCCGCGCTGATGCGCCGGGGCGGCTGGAAAGTGCGCATGGCCACCGACTGCGGCGGTTCCTGGGAGGAGTCCCCGCCGACGCTGATCGACGTCGCCATCCGCGACCGGCGCTGGGCCCAAGGCAACCTGCAGCACATGAAGGTGGTCGGGACCAAAGGCCTGAGTCTCGCCAGCCGCATCCACCTGAGCGTCGGCATCATGAGCTACCTGTCCTCGCCGCTGTGGCTGCTGATGCTCGGCATAGGATTCGCGCTTGCGGTGCAATCCCACCTGATACGTCCGGAATATTTCAGCCACGATTTCCAGCTGTTCCCCACCTGGCCGCGTTTCGACGTCGAACTCATGATGGCGCTGTTCTGGTTCAGCATGGGGGTGCTGCTGATTCCGAAGACGCTCGGCTTGATCCACGCTCTGCTGTCGCGGCGCATCCGGCGCGGCGGCGGCGGCGCGATCGGCGTCTGCGCGAGTTTTTTGTTGGAGGTCGTGCTGTCGGCGCTGTATGCGCCGATCCTCATGATGGTGCAAAGCCGTCATGTGTTCGAAGTCTTCATGGGACGCGATTCCGGCTGGAAGCCGCAGCGCCGCGACGGCGGCGGCACCACGTGGGCGGATGCCTGGCACTACCACAAGCGGCACATGCTCCTGAGCGTCGTGACCGCGGTCATCGTGTGGTTTCTCTCTCCGCCGTTGCTGGCATGGCTGTCGCCGGCGCTGCTCGGGTTGTTTCTCGCCGTTCCCTTGTCGCGCGCCAGCGGCAGCCAGGAACTGGGCCGTCTCCTGTCGCGCCTCGCGCTGCTGCGCACGCCTGAGGAAATGGACACGCCGCCCCTGGTGGCACGGCGCGAGCAGTTGCTGCGCGAAACGGACCCATCGCCGGTCGATGGGCTGCGCCACCTGGCCCGGAATCGGGAGGCGCGCCTGGCGCACATCAAGGGGAATCTGGCGCGGCCCGCCGACCCGCGCGGCAAGCCTGACCCGAATGCATTCACGGCGGAGCAGAAGATCAAGGATGCGCGCTTCCTGGACGAGGCGCTCACGTGGCTGACGCCGCTGGAACGGGTCGAAGTCGCCGGGGATGCGCGCCTGCTCAATCAGCTGGCGTTGCTGCCGGACGCCGAGAACCCCCTGCTTTTGATTTAGCAGCCCGACCAAGGCTCCGAAGAAACGCGAGTAATGCTTCGACGACGCACGACTTTAGAGGACCGCGACTGATGCTTGGACGACGCACGATACTGAAATCAGCGCTGGCATTGACCGCCGGCCGATTCGCCCACCCTGAATCTGCCGCTGCCGCCGCCGCTGCTCCTGCCGCCGCGCCTGCCGCGCCCGCACCTGCGGCCACCGGCCCCAGTCAGCCCTTCGACTATGCGGGGCTCAAAGGTCAGGCGCGCAGCCTCGCGAGCGCCGCGTACCAGGTCTCCCCGGAAACCTTGCCGGCGATGGCGAAGCTCGGCTACGACCAGTTTCAGGCGCTGCGCTTTCGCACCGACCATGCCCTGTGGGCCAACGCCGGGCTGCAGTTTCGTCTGCAATTCTTTCATGTCGGACGCAGCTTCACCCAGGCCGTGCGTCTGTACGAGATCGCCGACGGTCAGGCTCGCGAGATCGTGTACGACACGGCGATGTTCGAATTCGACAAGGCCGGCATCGATCCGAAATTGATGCAGGGTCACATCGGCTTCGCGGGGTTCCGCGTGCAATTCGTCACCGATTGGAAGGCCGATGTGGCGGCATTCCTGGGGGCGAGCTATTTTCGCGCGGTCGGCGGCGACACGCGGCAATACGGTCTGTCGGCGCGCGGGCTGGCGGTCGACACGGCGTTTCCGCGGCCGGAAGAGTTTCCTCGGTTCACCTCATTCTGGTTCGAACGTCCGGCGAAGGATTCGGGGACCCTGACTCTGTACGCGCTGATGGATTCACCGAGCATCGCAGGTGCATTGCGTTTTCAAATCTCGCCCGGCGGCACTCTGTTGATGGACATCGACAGCGCGCTGTATCCACGCAAGCCGATCGAGCGAATGGGGGTGGCGCCGCTCACCAGCATGTTTTTTTATGGCGAGAACGATCGGCGCAACGCGAACGACTGGCGGCCGGAGATCCACGACTCCGACGGCCTGTCGATGTGGACCGGCGCCGGCGAATGGATCTGGCGGCCGCTCACCAACCCGGCGCAGCTGCACTTCAGCTCCTACCTCGACGACAACCCGCGCGGCTTCGGGCTGCTGCAGCGGGACCGGGATTTCGACCACTATCAGGACGACGGCGTGTACTACGACCGGCGCCCGAGCCTGTGGGTCGAGCCCAAAGCCGGCTGGGGCAAGGGGTCGGTGCAATTGGTGGAGATTCCGACCGTCGACGAAACCTTCGACAACATCGTGGCGTTCTGGAATCCGATCGACAAGCCAAAGCCCGGGCTGGAGTTGCTGTTCGGATATCGGCTGTTCTGGGGCACCCACATGCCGTACGGCTCACCGCTGGCGCAGACGATCGCGACGCGCACCGGCATCGGCGGCACCGTCGGCCAGAAGCGCGCCTACTATTCCTGGCACTTCGCGGTCGATTTCGCGGGCGGCGAACTGGGCGCGCTCGCCAAGGATGCGCCCGTGGAGGCCGTGATCAGCACCTCCCGCGGCCAGACGGAACATGTGACGGCGCACTATGTCGAGGAGTTTCACGGCTACCGCGCCCTGTTCGACGTGAAGCCTGACGATGGCACCGATCCGATCGACCTGCGTCTCTATCTGCGGGTGGCGGGCCGCGCGTTGACGGAGACCTGGATTTATCTCTGGACCCCGCCGTCGCTGAAGGAACGAAAGGCGGCCATCGGCTGAGGGCGCGTCGGCGGGTGCGTCGGAAAGACGACCCTCAGCCTGACTGGGCCTGCGCCAACGCGACGATGTGCTCGGCGCGGAAACCACCACGCCGCCCGGCTTTTCGACCGTGACGGCAAAGGCCTGCGCCGCGCCCACGGCGATCGCCGCGTGGATCGGCACCACCACTTCCGTCGCATCCGCGGGAACGTCGAACACGCCGCCGTCCACGGGATAGCGCGCATCGCGGGTGGAGTCGAATATCCAGAGTTGGTATTGGTGCTGGCCGGGATCGTTCTTGGGCAGGTTGACGAAGCGCATGAAGCCCTGCTGGGTCGCCGGATCCCACACCACGTCACCGCCGACTCCCGCGGCGAGAGGATCCTTCGTGGCGCCCCAGGTCAGCTTCAGCGACCCGGCTTTGGCGAGCAGCGCCGCGCGCGCTTCCGCGGGCGTCGGCGCCTCGGGTGCGGCGGCGGGCGGCGGCAGCGCGGTCGCCGGGGCCTTGCGGTCGGCGTCAGGCGGCGCGAGCGCGGTCGGCGGCGACCGCCCAGCCTCCTGCAATCCGGCGGGCGGCACCGGGCGCAGCCACCCGAATACCGCCAACAGCAGGCAGGCGGCGGCCGCGAACCATCCATAAACCCCGGAACGGCCGCCGGCGGCGGGCGGCGCCGGGCGCGGTGCGGGCGATTCGACCTTGGGCGCCAACAACTGTTGCCCTTGCTGCGTTAGGCGCGCTACGAGGGCGGCGGGCGGCGGCTGCGCGGCGCTGCCGGCGAGCACCAGCGCCGCGGCCGCCCGCTCGAGGTCTCTGCGCCAGGCGCTTGCGGCGGCGCTGTCCTGCACGTCGAGCACGCGCTGCTCAGCCGGCGACAGGCCTTCGACGGCTTGCTTCACCAGCAAGTCCATGGCTTCGTCGGGCAGCTCTTGTGCACTGGTCTCGGACATCAGTTCCTCGCGGAAACGCCTTCGGCCTCAAGATTCATATATTCTCGGACCTTGATCAGGCCGCGGCGCATGAACGACTTCACGGTTCCGAGCGGCAGCGACAAACGCGCCGCGATCTCGGATTGCGTCAAGCCGTGCAATAGGCCGAGTTCCAAGACCTGTCGCTGCTCGGGCTTGAGCTCCGCCAGCGCGCGCGCGGCCTGTTCGGCCTCGAGCGAAATTTCCGACGCGTTGCCGGGATCGGCCCAGGCGACCGTCTCCAGCGACTCAACCGGATCCATGCGAGGTTCCGCGCTGGTTTTCCGCAACCGGTCGATCAGGCGCCGCCGCGCAATCATCGCGATGAACACCTTGTCGGAGCCCTGGCGTGCATCGAAACGGCCGGCGCTGCGCCAGATATCCAAAAAAATTTCCTGCGTCGCGTCCTCGGCGTCCGATGGCGAGCGCGACAACCGCCGCGCCAGGCTCCAAACCAGCGCACCGTATTCGGCAATGCAATCTCGCACCGCGGCGGGGTCGCCGTCGGCAATGCGCTCCAGCACTGACGGATTCATGGGTGGCCTTGAGGGCATATTCGGATCAAACGCAAGAGCGGATGCGACCGTTTTGAAAGTTTTCAAACCCGGGCTTGCGTCCTAGCCGGAAATTCTGAGAGTCGGCAGCCGCTGCGTCTCGTCGGTCGCCCGGCGCATGTCGCGCTCGCGCTTCATGCGCGGCAGACCTTGACGCGGGTTCAAGATCATCCAGCGCCACTCGCCGAGCTGATGCTTGAGCAGCGGCAGCAGCGCCAGTTCGGACGCCGACTCCACGCCGCTCTTCGGAAACATCGTGCTGCAGTAGAGTTCGAAATACGAGGCATACAGCTCCTCGTAGGACTGCATGGCATAGTCGAAGGCGGGATCCTGCACCACGCCGTTGCCGACATGGTTCGCGCACAAGAAGCTGCACGCCTTGCGCACGTAGCCGCCGTGCTCGGCGATGACCGCCGAGTGATAGCCGCGTGTCGGATAGAAGTGAGCCAGGATCTGCTGACGCTCGGAGCCGCGCACGCTGTTTTTGCGCAGGTATTCGAACAACGCCTTGCCTTCGATCAAACGCAGTGCCGTGTGGCGCAGCGCCGCCGCCTGCGTGCGCAGGATGCCGTATCCGGCGACGTGCCGCATGAGGCGCGAATGTTCGTTTTCCCACAGCTGCCAGCTCTGCGTGCTTTCAAGTATGCGGTGTGCGACCAGGTGCTCTTTGTCGTCGTTATCGTGCAGCGCCCGTTCCACGCGGTCGGTCGACTCGCGCATCAGAAGCGCATGACTGATACCACCGCGATGCACCCTGATCTTCCTCCTGCGACGCTTGATTTCCCGCGGAGGGGTTTCACAACCCAAAGCCGCGACGGGCGACTTAGCGCATAAGATCAACTTATGCCACGTCGCTGTCAACGGAAATACGTCAAGTCGGACGGAAATAAATCAAGTCGCGGTTCAGCGACAGGTTATGTCGCCTCAGTACTGCCGGGACAGCAACCAATGCGCGAGCGAGCGCAGCGGATCGGCACGATCACCGAAGGGAGCGAGCGCGTTGATCGCCTGAGTGTGCAGCAGATGCATGCGCTGCTGCGATGCCGGGATGCCGATCACCGCCGGATGCGTGGGCTTGGCGCGTTCGCTGTCGGCGCCGGTCGCCTTGCCCAAGGTCGCCGCATCGCCCGTGACGTCGAGCAGATCGTCTTGAATCTGGAAAGCCAAACCCACGGCGTTCGCGAATCGTCCGAGCGCAGCGTACAGAGCGGGATCCAGGTTCGGGACGCATTCGGCAGCCAGCAAGACGCTGACGCGAATCAGAGCGCCGGTCTTGCGGGCATGCATGTCCTCCACCTGCGCGATATCGAGCCGCATGCCCTGAACCGCGAGATCGATCGCCTGACCTCCCGCCATGCCGAAGGTGCCGATGGCCTCCGCCAACATGTCGATCAGCCGCAGACGGATCGCCGGCGAGGCCGGCAATGCCGGGTCGCGGGCCAGCAGCTGAAAGGCCAGCGGTTGCAGCGCGTCGCCCACCAGCAATGCGGTCGCCTCATCGAACGCCTTGTGACAGGTGGGGCGGCCGCGCCGCATGTCATCGTCATCCATGGCCGGCAAGTCATCGTGCACCAGCGAATAGACGTGAACGAGCTCGATGGCGCACGCCGCCGCTTCCACCTGCTCCTCCGCAATCCCCAGCGAACGCGCCGTCGCGAACAGCAACGCCGGCCGTATGCGCTTGCCTCCTCCCAATACGCTGTAGCGCATGGCCTCGTGCAAACGAGCGGGCACCAAGTGGGATTCCGGAAGACGTGCCGCCAGCGCGCGCTCCATGCGCAACCGCCAGGCCTCGAGCTGGTCGCCGAAAGCGCCCGTGTCCGCGGACTCGTCGGGCGTCCGGATGCGACGGTCAGCCGCGTCGTTCACGCGCCGAGGCCGTCAGTCCGCCGCCTCATGCGCTCTCCCGGCTCACGCGTTTGATTTCGCTCAAGGGAACGGCGGCAACCGTGACATGGCGCGCCTGGTCGGGGTATTCGATCGGCAGATCGGGCGCCATCGGCCCTGTCACCTTCGGGCCGCGCATCCAGACCTTCAGAGCCTTGAGCGGATGGCTGAAGGCGTCGTTGACGGCCGTGCCTTCGAATCCACAGTGCGCCATGCAGTTGTCGCAGCGCGGATTCTTGCCGACGCCGTACTTGTCCCATTCGGTGTCGTCGATCAAGGATCGATAACTCGGCGCATACCCCTCGTCAGACAACAGGTAGCACGGGCGTTGCCATCCGAACACGTTGTAGGTGGGGTTGCTCCACGGGGTGCACTGATAGGTCTGGTTGCCGGCGAGGAAATCCAGAAACAGCGCGGAATGATTGAAGGACCAGGATATGCCGGAGGGACGCCGGCGGCGGCTGAAGATGCCGCGGAACAGCTGCTTGCTCGCATTGCGTCCCAGGAACACATCCTGCTTCGGGGCATGATGATAGCTGTAGCCGGGCGACACGGTGATGCCCTCGACGCCGAGCCGCGTTGCGGTATCGAAGAAGTCGGCGACATCCTCCGGGTCCTCGCCGTTGAACAGCGTGCAATTGATGGTGACGCGGAATCCCTTGCTGCGCGCCAATTCGATGGCCGCGACCGCCTTGTCGAACACGCCTTCCTGACACACGGATTCATCGTGGCGCTGCCGATTCCCGTCGAGGTGGATCGAAAAAGTCAGATACGGCGAGGGTTGGTACTCGTCGATGTGCTTCGACAGCAGGATCGCGTTGGTGCAGAGGTAGACGAACTTGCCGCGCGCCACGATGCCCGAGACGATCTGCGGCATTTCCTTGTGGATGAGCGGCTCGCCGCCTGGAATCGACACTATGGGCGCGCCGCATTCATCGACCGCGCGCAGGGCGTCGTCCACGCTGACCCGCTGCTGCAGGATCTCCTTCGGGTAATCGATCTTGCCGCAGCCCGAACAGGCCAGATTGCACTGGAACAGGGGCTCCAGCATCAGCACCAGCGGATAGCGCTTGTCGCCCCGCAGCTTACGGCCCGCGATGTAGCGGGCCACCTTGTACATTTGAAGTAGTGGAATTGCCATACGCCATCTTACCTTGGCGGACTGTCGCTGCCCAATTCTGTTTGCAAACCGAGCACTTGGGTACGGTGATCGCGCCAGACCCGAGCCCATTCGAGCATGAACCACGGGGTGAACCCCGAGCCTCCGGCCGCCATCTCCGCTTGCAGTGCCGCGGGGCTGATCCAGCGCCAGGCCGCGATTTCGCCGCGATTGACCTTCACGGCATCGGTGCACCGGCCGATGAACACCGAACACAGCTCGTTCTCGGCTCCGGTCTCGTCGAACTGGGCTTGATATTGAAATTTGAACAGGAAATGCAGCGGGCAGCGCAACCCCAGCTCTTCGTACAGGCGGCGCTGAATCGCCGCCTCCATGGTTTCGGCGCGGCGTGGGTGGCTGCAGCAGCTGTTCGACCAGTACAACGGCCACAGGCGCTTCGAGGCCGAACGCTGCTGCAGCAGCAGTTCGCCCTTGCCGTTGAATATCAGCAGCGAGAACGCGCGGTGCAGGACGCCGCGGCCGGCGTGGCACCTCGTTTTGTCAAGGTGTCCGACCTTTCGATCGGACTCGTCCACCAAGATCAGAGAATCCGGATCTGCAGCAAGGTCGGCCGCTGCGGTGAAATCGTTCATGGCCGAATCATAGCCGGTGGCAGCCTGTGTGACTAATGACGGCTGAGGGGCCGCCGCACATCGATATTTTTTTTCGATCAGGGCCGCCGTCGGGCCGGGCTACTTGGTGTCCTATACAGCCTTTGCGCTGCTCGAGCCGCAGCGTACGCATCAGGCCAGAAGGCCCCGCTCGCGAAACCATCGCACTGCATCCTCGAACGCCTGCGGCGGCGGGCGCCAGCGGTAGCCGAGATCGTGCACGGCCTTGGCGCTCGAGAAGAACATGCGCTTGCGCGACATGCGCACGCCCTCCAGCGTCACGCGGCCGCTGCGCCCGGAAATTCTCGCGTAGGCCTCGGCGGCATAGGCCACGGGCAGCACCGCGGCGTACGGCAGACGAATCCGCGGCGGCCTGCGGCCCACCAGCCGCGCAATCTCCTCGAGGATGGCGCGCAGCGTCATATCCTCGCCGCCCAGGATATAGCGCTCCCCCGCCCGGCCGCGCTCGAACGCCAGCAGATGTCCGGCGGCGACGTCGTCCACATGCACGACGTTGAGCCCCGTGTCCACATAGGCCGGCATGCGGCCGGCTGCGGCGTCGAGGACGAGCTGTCCGGTCGGCGTCGGCTTGATGTCGCCCGGACCCACCGGCGTCGACGGATTGACGATGATCACCGGCAGCCCTGCTCGCGCGGCGTTCTTTGCCACTTGCTCGGCAAGGAACTTGGACCGCTTGTAATGGCCGATCATGTCGTTCAGGCCGACCGGGGTCCGTTCCTCCCCCGGCGTACCGTCGGTGGGGATGCCGATGGTGGCGACGCTGCTGGTGTAGACGATGCGGGAGACACCTGCTGCGCGGGCGGCATCCAGTATATTTTTCGTGCCTTCCACATTGGAGCGATACAGGGGCCGCGGATCGCGTGCTCCCAAGCGATAGTCAGCCGCGGCGTGGAACAATCCGCCGCACCCCTCGAGCGCGCGCTCGAGCGAGGGCACGTCGCCGAGGTCGCCTTCCACGATCTCGACGGCGAGCGTCTGCAGATTGCCGCGCTGTGAAGCGCTGCGTACCAGCACGCGCACCTGCCAGCCGGCCGCAAGCAGCGCCCTCGCGACGGCGGCGCCGACGAAACCGGTGGCGCCCGTGACCAGCGCCTTCATGCGACGCGGGCGACGGCGGTGCCAACGCAACCGGCGGCAGCGGTGACCGGCGCCTTCATTCGGAGCGTAGCGGCGACGGCGGCGCCGACGAAACCGGTGGCGCCCGGGACCAGCGCCTTCATGCGACGCGGGCGAGTGCGACCGCGGTCAAGGAACGGGTGGCCGCGCGGTAGCGCCGCGCCAAGCGCAGCACTCCGATGATGTCGCGCGGCGCCGCGGCCAGCCCTGCGATCAGACGGCGGATGTTCACGGTCCCTGCGCCGCCGGCCGCCACCACCGAAGGCGGCAATAGGTCCGCGGCCGTGTCGACGATGACGCGCGCGGCGATGAAGGGCAAGCCGTGCCGCTCGGCAACCTGCGCAACGGCGAGGCTCTCCATGTCGACCGCCACCGCGCCCGTCTCGCGAAACGCTGCGGCCTTCTGCGCCGGCGAGTCGATCGGTTGCAGGCAGGTGAGAAGTTTGCCGCCGGTCACGAGACATGCTTTCTGCACTTCACGCCACAACTGCTCGCGCCAGGGCTGCGCCGTGCTGCACCCTAGACCCTCGCGCGAAATAACTTCGTCGGGCAACACGACGTTCCCTGCATGCAACACCGGGTCGAGGCCGCCGGCCAGTCCATAACTCATCAGAGCCGACGCGCCGGCGGCCACCAGTTTGTCGGCGGCGAGGGCCGCGTGCGCGCTGCCGATTCCGCTGATGGCGAGCAGCGTACCGTCAGCCAAGCGCAGCAATCCATCGCGCTGCGGTACCGAGGTCCCGAGCGTGCGCGCCTCCGCTCGAAGCGCGACGACGACCCCGACTCCGGTCAATGCGCGATTCCGCGACGCGTGAGCGTGCGGTAGGCCGCGAGCGCCCAAAACGGGAAGTAGGCGCAATATCCGTGGTAGCGCAGATAAAACACCCGCGGAAAGCCCGGCGCCGTGAACGTCGGATCGCTCCACAGTCCATCCGCCCGCTGCGAGCGCTTGAGGAACTCGGCGCCGAGACGTACGGCGTCGCAGCGCGCTTCGCCCGCGGCGAGCAAGCCGAGAAGCGCCCAGGCGGTTTGATACGGCGTGCTGGCGATTCTGGCCGCAACGCGCGTGTGCGCGTAGCTATCGTTGCCCTCGCCCCAGCCGCCATCCGCATTCTGCCGGCTCTTGAGCCATTCGACTGCGCGGCGGATGGCCGGATCGTCGGCGCCCAGGTGCGCCTGTGCGAGCGCGGTCAACACCGACCAGGTGCCATAGATGTAGTTCGTGCCCCAGCGCCCGAACCATGAGCCGTCGGCGGTTTGCTCGCGGCGCAGGTAGGCAATCGCGCGATCCAGGGCCGGCTTGTCCTGCGGGCGTCCGATGCGCGCCAACACCGTCACCACCCGCGCCGTGACGTCGCTCGTCGGAGGATCGAGGAGTGCCCCGTGATCGGCGAATGGAATCATGTTGAGGTGGTAGTAGGTGTTGTCGGCGTCGAAGGCCGCAAAGCCGCCGTCGGCGCTCTGCATGCCCACCAGCCAATCCAAGGCGCGGCGCACGCTGTCCTCGTAGCGATGCGGGTCCCGTGCCTGGTGCATCGCCCACACGACCACCGCCGTGTCGTCGAGATCGGGGTAATAGCTGTTGGCGAACTGGAACGCCCACCCGCCCCCGGCCAGACCCCGGCGGTTGACGCGCCAGTCACCCGGCTCGTCGAGCAATTGCTTCGATCGCAGCCAGTCGAGCGCACGCATGGAGGAGTCGGATGCGGGGTCGTCGCCCGCCTCTTGCATGGCGAGGCTGGCGAGCGCGGTGTCCCACACGGGCGAGACGCACGGCTGGCAATAGGCGCTCGCCGGGCCGATGACCAGCAGTTTTTGCAGCGCGCGTTTTGCGGTGACGCGCCGCGGGTCGTCCTCGGGGTAGCCGAGTATCACCATCGCCTCGAGCGCATTGACCATGGCCGGGAAGATGGCGCCGAGCCCGTCGTCGCCGTTCAGCCGCTCGAGCATCCACGCTTCCGCACGGCGCGTTGCGGTCTCGCGCATGCGCTTCGGAATCAAGGGATCGCAGAGTCGTCCCAGGCGATCGGCCGCGAGGAACAGCTTGGCCAGAAAGCCGGGGCGGCGGAAGTAATCCGGCTCGAGCTCAGGTGCAATCGTGAACAGCTCGCGGATGGTCACGTTCCGTGGGTTTCTGGCGAGCGGCTTGCGGGTGCATAGAATGAACAGCGGCACCATCACCGTGCGCGACCAGTACGCCACCTTGTCCAGGTGGAATGGGAACCACCGCGGCAGGAGCATGATCTCGACCGGAATATACGGCACGCCGCGCCACGGCAGTTGCCCGAACAGCGCCAGCGCAATCCGCGTGAACACGTTGCAGCGTGCCGCACCGCCCGCGGCGAGGATCGCGGCGCGGGCCCGCGCCATGTGCGGCGCATCTGCGGCGTCGCCGGCGAGCTTCAACGCATAGTAGGCCTTGACGGTGCAGCTGATGTTGAAGTCGCCGCCATGATAGAGCGGCCATCCGCCATGCTCGGCCTGCGCGGCACGCAGATAGCGGCAGATCTTCGCCTCGAGTGCCGTATCGATGTCGTCCAGGAAGTGCATCATCATGATGTACTCCGCCGGAATGGTGCAGTCCGCCTCGAGCTCGAAACACCAGTAGCCGCGCGCGTCCTGCCGCGCAATGAGCGCGTCGCGGGCAGCCGCAATCGCGCGATCCAGCGCGGAATCCGTGACTCGCCGCAGGCCGTGCGACACCACGTCGCCGCGCAAATCGGGTGACTCTGCCGGGTAGCTACCCGGCTTCGGTGCGATGCGGGTCAAGATCCTGAATTCCCGAATGAGCGGCGCAGCGCAAGTTCGGCTTCGTCGGCCGCCTCGTCCTGAACGCTGGGCGGCGCCGGCCGCGGCTGGCGCAGATTGGGCAATTGCGCCAAAGGCACGCCGTGCGCGGCCTGGGCGAACAGAAGCCGCAGCGCCCAGTTGCTGCGTCCCGCCACACGCGTCAACAGACGGGTCATCGACACGGCGAAGTGCGTGACTTTGACCTGGGCGCCGGCCGTGAAGCGCGGATTGCGCTCGATCTTGCGCAGCGTGAGGATGGCGAGCCCGATGGCCCACAGGCAGAAGCGGCGGATGCCGGTCTCCCGCGCCGGGATCAATAGAGTGTAGTCGAGGGCGTTGCGCAGGTGCGCATGCGCCACTCCCACCAGTTCTCGAAATCCTGCGCCGAAGCGCGGATCGAAGGGTTCGCTCGACAGTCTCGCCAGTTCGACGCCGTGCGGCGTGAAGACCTCCTGCGGCAGCCAACAGGCGCCGCGGCTCCGGTCTTCCCAGACGTCCTTGAGAATGTTCGTCATCTGCAATCCCTGTGCGAACGAGGCGGCCTTGGCCGAGAGGGCGGCACGGTGGCGGGCGATCGCCGGCGAATAATCGCAAAACAAATCGGTGAGCATCTCACCCACGACGCCCGCCACGTAGTAGCAGTAATCGTCCAGGTCGCTCGAACGGGCGAGCCCCCGCAGGCTCGCACTGAACTGGAATCGGGGCATGCCCTCGCACATGAGCTCGACGCAGCGCTGGATGGCGGTACGCTGCGTCGCCTTGAGGCGTCCCATCACGGCCAGCACCCGGTCCATGTTGACGACCAGGTCACGCTCGGTGGGAAGGGTACTCTCCGAGAGTCTGCGGCCGATCTCGCCGGCCAGGACAGAGGGATTGCCGCGGCCGGCCAGCAACGCGCTGAAGCGTTGTAAATAGGCCAAAGTCTCGGGCGGCGACAGCGCCGGCTCATCCTCGATGGTGTCGGCGATACGGCACAAAAGATACGCACAGGTCACGGCAGTGCGGATCTCGACGGGTAGCTGGGGGATGGTCAGCGCGAAAGTGCGCGAGACATGGGGCAGAATCTGGTCTTGATAGACTTCATCTGAACTGGCGGAATCCATGCAACGGTATCTCGCAAACCCTGGATAATAGCATCATCTTAGCGCAAAAAGTTTGCTGCAAATTTGCAACAAACGGTCCGGGTCATTGCCACCGGAGGGGCGCGGCAGTATAAACTGGCACAGATGAGCGTTCCGTCCGACGACTATAGCCTACTTACAACGATCGACTCGCCGGCCGACCTGCGGCTCCTTCCGGTTTCCAAGCTGGTCGAGCTGTCCGATGAGCTGCGTCGGTTCCTGATACAAAGCGTCGCCACCCGGGGCGGGCATTTTGCCGCCGGGCTCGGCACCGTCGAATTGACGGTCGCGCTGCATTACGTGTTCAACACGCCCTACGACCGCTTGGTGTGGGATGTGGGTCACCAGGCCTATCCGCACAAGGTATTGACCGGCCGCCGCGGCCAGCTGCATACCATCAAACAGCATCAAGGCCTGGCGCCGTTTCCGACCCGAAGCGAGAGCGAATACGACACGTTCGGGGTCGGCCACTCCAGCACTTCGATCAGCGCGGCCCTCGGAATGGCCGTCGCGGCCGCGCAACGCCGGGAGGATCGACGGGCCGTCGCCATCATCGGCGATGGTGCGCTCACCGCGGGAATGGCCTTCGAGGCACTGAATCATGCCGGATCGCTGCCCAACGACCTGCTCATCATTCTGAACGACAACGACATGTCGATTTCGGAGAACGTGGGCGCCCTGTCCAATTACCTGGCGCGGGCGTTATCCGGACGCATGTATTCGCATTTGCGCGAGAGCGGCAAGAAGGTCTTGCGGCAGATGCCCACGGTATGGGAGCTGGCGCGCCGCTCGGAAAAGCATTTGAAGGGCATGGTGCTGCCCGGCACACTGTTCGAAGAGATGGGCTTCAATTACATCGGGCCGGTCGACGGGCACGACGTGAAAGCCCTGGTCACCACCTTGCGCAACCTGCAAAAGCTGCGCGGCCCCCAGTTCCTGCACGTCGTGACGCGTAAGGGCAAGGGCTATGCCCCCGCCGAGGCGGATCCGATCAAGTGGCACGGACCCGGTCCCTTCGACCCGGTGAGCGGCCTGATCTTCAAGGAGGCGAGCACCGGGCCCTCCTATTCGCAGATTTTCGGCAAGTGGCTTTGCGACATGGCCGAACGCGACCCGAGCATCGTCGGCATCACACCGGCCATGCGCGAAGGGTCGGGTCTGGTCGAATTCTCGAAGCGCTTCCCCGAGCGCTACTACGACGTCGCGATCGCCGAGCAGCACGCGGTGACTTTCGCCGCCGGACTCGCCGCTGAAGGGTTCAAACCCGTGGTCGCCATTTATTCGACCTTCCTTCAGCGTGCCTACGATCAGCTGATCCATGATGTGGCACTCCAAAATCTACCCGTGATATTCGCGCTGGACCGGGCGGGCCTGGTGGGCAGCGACGGCGCGACTCATCAAGGCGCCTACGACCTGGCGTTCCTGCGTTGCATCCCGGGGATGGTGATCATGGCGCCGGCGGACGAGAACGAGTGCCGGCAAATGCTGTACACGGCAACCACCCTGCCCGGCCCTTCCGCGGTCCGCTACCCGCGGGGTACGGGACCGGGGACGCCCATCGTCGCGGAAATGACCGCGCTGCCCGTCGGCCGCGCGCAGATACGGCGCGAAGGCCGCTGCGGTCTCGCGATTCTCGCGTTTGGGTCGCTGGTCGAATCGGCCCGCAAGATCGCCGAGCGCCTGGACGCGACGCTCGTCAACATGCGCTTCATCAAGCCGCTCGACGAAGAAATGGTGGTCGAAATCGCGGCACGGCACCGCGCGATCGTCACCATCGAAGAAAACTCCGTCATGGGCGGCGCCGGATCGGCCGTCGGCGAAGTGCTGGCAGCCGCCGGAATTCTGGTGCCGACACTGAACCTCGGCATTCCCGACAAATTCGTCGAGCACGGCTCGCGCGACACCTGCCTCGCGTCAGCCGGTCTCGACCTCGCGGGACTCACGGGCAGCGTCGATCAATGGTGGGCCTCGCAGAGCAAGGGTCGGATCCGCTCGGTGAATTGAGGAGCTGAGTGCTGCGCTCCCGGCCGCCGCGCTGGAGCCCGCCGCACTCTGGCCCGCCGCACGTAGGTCGGCCGCACATAGGTCGGCCGCACGTAGGTCGGCCGCACTTAGATCGGCCGCACGTAGGTCGGCCGCACTTAGGTCCGGCGCGCTCAAGCCCCACGCACTCCGGGCCCCCGCGTTGCAGCCAGCTCACTCAGGCCCCCCTCGCTCCGGGCCGCCGCATTGCGGCCCGCGGCGCTGCGCGCCCAACGAGGTGGATGCGCGTTGAGCCAACGTCGGGCCGGCCGCTCTACTCC